>ERZ835109.1202-NODE-1202-length-22485-cov-9.488631_pt1 | contig 22485 bp, 16 predicted proteins | sample MGYA00519946_ERZ835109 | MGnify/ENA primary metagenome ERZ835109 (study PRJEB31850, sample SAMEA3708771) | human gut metagenome | biome: human gut; feature: human-associated habitat; material: faeces | place: China | collected 2014 ...
TCACCCCATCTGTTAGATAGTATATCATACTGTCTAACAAATGGGGTGCAGTTCATAGGCCCGATCAGGGATTCTTTCTGAATTAAATCACATCTGTATCGATGAGGTTTTCTTCCAGCTTCCGGCGCTTAATAAGGCGCTTGCTTCCATTGAAAATTACAAACTGGCAGTTCGGTTCGTCCGTCATTTCCCGCAGTTTGTTAATGCCGATGCCAAAGTAAGCAGCAGCTTCATCCAGCGTAAGACAGTATTTCTCCCAGATAGGGACTTCGTACTTCATAAAATGTCGCCTTACCTCAATCGATAACCGAGCAGAAGGGTCGTCTTTTCACTGCCGTCACGAGGACGCCTGCGGACAACAGTTCCAATCGCCTGCAAGGACTTCTTAAAGTTGGTGCTGTTTTCCGGCATGCAGCCGTTGACATCACACCATTCTTTATAGCGCTCGTAAACCGCTGCCGTGCGAGCTTCACCCGCTTTATCTTCAATGAGCTTTTCTTCCGCAAACAGCGCAATCTTGTTGCTGTCGTGGCTGTATTCCTTGGTGGCTTCCACAACTGCTGCCGGAGAGTTCAGCCCTTCCTTCTGCAGCAACCGCCAACCGGCAATCAGCCAATTCATGATAGCGCTCTTGGCATCTTCTTCCGCAAACAGATGCTTCAAATTCGGGTCCTGCTCCTGCGGCTCAAAGTGGCGGTCAAACGGAATGACGCGCACACGATTAGAAGAAAACAGGGACATATCATCCACGCTGGGCAGATAGTTGGTGTTGATGTACAGCTTGAACTGGGGGCGGAAATCGAACGAATTGCAGTGCAGGAAGCGGGCATTGATGCTATCATTGCCGGTCATGCTTTTTACCTGCGCAGCGTTCAGCCGCATCCCGCGCGAGGGTTCGGAAATATTGGCAAGCCGTCTACCCGCAAGACGGGCAAGGTCTTCGCTCGGCCCGGAACTGTTGCGCTGCTTTGCTGCAATCGTTTCCGGGGCAACGGTCAGACCGTAGTCGCCAAACACACGCAGAACGCTTTCCATCAGGGTACTTTTGCCGTTGCGGGTGGTTGCACCGTACAGGAAAAACAGACATTCAAACCGGGAATCGCCGCTAAGAGCGTACCCCAGTGCCTTTTGTAAAAATGCACTTTTATCGGCATCACCGCTCATAACTTCGGTCAAGAACTGGTCGAAGCGGGGGCACTTTGCATTGGGGTCGTAAACGACATCTGCAATCTTGGTGATTTTGTCGTCAGGGTTGTGGCTGCGGAACTGCATAGTCTTCAAGTCCAGTGTACCGTTTTTGCAGTTGAGCAAATTCACATCTGCGTCAAACTCGCCCATGCCGATGTTGTAGACGCTGGCGGCATCGTCAAGGATGGTTTTGCGGTAATTGCGCGTCATCCAGCGCATTGTATACCTCAAATATTCCCTGCGCTCTTTTTCGTCCTTGATTTCAAAGGCGTAATGAGTCAGTGCATCACCAATGGTCTTGCACATTTCCATCGTTGCCATGTTGCCTTCATCGGGGGCCCATCGTGTGCCATCGTAGATGAACCACGATTTGCGGCTTGCCACATAGCGAGCCTGCCCCTTGACGATGTCAGAAAAAAGCCGTCCGCTTCCGTTGTCGGTAGTGGAATACTTGGGATTGGAGTGAGGGTTAAATTTCTTGATGACAATGTAATAATCGATGTGGGTTTTCAGCATCAACGGGGCAGACGTGGCAACTACCGTAACAGCTGCTGCGCTGCATTGTGCCGTGGGTACAGCCGATACAGCGGGAGCCAGTTTCCTGTTCCGGGTCACTACATCAAGAGTTTCCTTCAGTTTTACAACTGCTTCCTCGCCCTTTGCTGCGATATAGTCGGAGACGTCTCCCTTTTCTGGGATTTCCGGCCACAAGTTATTCAGCTGCATAATGCCCGTGTTGTAATTGGTAGGCTTAAGTGCTTTAAGTGCGGCCTTTGCATAGTCACGACCTGTATCATCGTTATCCGGCAGGATGATAATCACCTTGTCGGAAAAGTATGCGACATACTCATTTTCCCAATGGGCGCCATTCGGCAGGCTGACCGCCGGGAGACCATATTTCGTAAGCGTGTCAACATCTTTCTCGCCTTCAACCAAGAAGACTGCTTCCGCCTTTTCCAGTACCGTTCCATTATACAGAGGAACATTCTTCGGTTTATGGTAGTCGTAGCTGCCGTCAGGTTTTTTGCTGCGCCAGAAGAAGGTTTTGTTCTTATAACGGACTTTCTCTGCAACGAGTTCTCCGTTTTTGTCAAGGTACTGGTAGATGGCGGCAACCTTCCGTTCCGGGTCAGAGCCTTTAGGCCCTGATCCCTCACTCCCACCATCCGGGAACAGTGTACGCATCGTCAGCCCAATGGCTGCTAGGATTGCTTTGGTGTCGCCGCCACCGTGGTCACACATAAGAATGGTGCCATCGGGTTTCGCGGTGATGTACAGGCTGGGTTCCTTCTCGTCACGGAGAGGGCTGTAAGCCCGATAGGTGTTCGGGCCAACCTTCTTCACGCCTTTCAGGCGGGAGAGGATGGTCTGGAGGCGGTCACTTACGTTTTCATATACGATTTTCATAATTCAATTTCATAGCGCGCTACGCTCCTTTTCTTTTTTTGAGCTCAACTTTAGTATATCTGTTCTATATGGCAGACACTATTAGCGTATAACAGCAGTATGCTGTAACTTTACCGGTATAGTGCAGTATGCTGTTAAAGTTGCAAAAAATAAGGAGCAGCTGCTTTCACAGCCACTCCTTAAAAGTGTATTTTCAGTTTTACAGATACATTTGAATGCTGCTCAGGCGGTCAATTTTGTAGTTGATTGCCATACACGCCGTTTATGGCTGCTCCCGCAGTTCCTTATAAACCTCGTGCAGGAACACGCCCAGCACACGGTGCTTGATGTCGTCATTGCTCAGCAGCAGGCTGAAGAAGTCCTGATTCTGGGCAAGTCCTTCAATCAGTGCATCATCGGTATTGTCGTAGAAGCTGAACTCGAAGTCCTGCTCGGTGTTGTTCTTGGCAGAGGTCTTCAGCTTATCCGAGTGCAGCAGCAAGTCTTTGATTTGCAGCATAACTTTCGTCATAGCATTACTATCGTAGCCCTTGCCCGCGCGGGAGTTCACCTCGTCAATAATTTCCGACAGGTGCTTTACTTCATCCACGGTCAGACCGACATCGGCTCCGCTCAGCTTTACGTTCGGGGCGCTGGCGTGGCGTTGCTTGTTGCCTTTATCGCCCTGACTTTCCTGCCAAAAATTTGTAGCTTGAATCTTATCTTTCAAGCTGATGCCGCCGCTGTTGCCAACGACCAGATAGGTCAGCAGCAGGTTGACAAACACATATTTTTTGTGCAGTCCCGGGTCGCCAAAGCTGGATGCCATCGACAGGAACTCATACAAACGTACAAAGCCACGGCAGTTCTTGGTAAAAGCACGCTGGTGGTCCTCGTTGAACTGATTCTTCAGCACATTCACAGCACGCTGGATGCACTGGTAAACCAGACGGTCCTCTTTGGCTGTGGTGCGCTTTCCTTTCGGGTTGTAGACGATGCTCGCAACCGTATCCACATCGCGGTCATCCAGAACATTGTAACCGTCAATCTTATTTTCCAGTTCGCGGAGCTGGGCAATCGTAGCTGTGTTGGACAGCACCGTTGTGGTGTAGAACGGCGCAAAGGCTTCTTCCATTTCCTCTGCGTGGTTCACAAAGTCCATGACCACAACCTTTTTATCAAAGGGCGGGCACACACGGTTCAAGCGGGAAAGCGTCTGCACCGCATTTACACCGCGCAGTTTTTTCAGCACATACATGGCGCAGAGTTTTGGCTGGTCGAAACCGACCTGATACTTGTTTGCCACCAGCAGGACGTTATACTCGTCACCGTCAAATACTTTCGGTAGTTTATCCTCGGCAAAACCGTTCATACTCGGCTCGGTATATTCAGTATCGTCAATTTTTACTTTGCCGGAGAACGCCACCAGCGCCTTTACATCCTTGTAGTTATGCCGGGTGACATAATCCTCAAACGCCTGACGATACTTCACAGCAGCCTCGCGGGATGCCGTGATAACCATTGCTTTTGCCTGTCCGCCAAGTTCCTGCATGACGGTGGAACGGAAATGCTCGACAATGATATTGACGCGCTGATTGATATTGTCATCAAACAAATCAATATAGCGTGCAATCTGCCGCTTGGCGGCAATCGTCTTCATCTCCGGGTCGTCTTCGATGGTCTTGTTCAGCTTGTAGTAGGTCTTGTATTCGATATAATTTTGCAGCACATCAAGGATATACCCCTCCTCGATGGCCTGCTTCATGCTGTACAGGTGGAACGGCTGATACACAGGGTTTCCGTCTGCATCAATGCTTTCACGACCAAACAGGCGCAGTGTCATCGGCTTTGGCGTGGCAGTAAAGGCAAAGACCGACACATTGGGTGCCTTGCCGTGGCGCTGGATTTCGTTCTCGATAGCATCCTGCGCATCGGCTTCTTCGGGACCCTCGTTCTGCCCCAGCGTATTTTTGACCGCAATCATATCCTTGCCGGACGTGGACGAATGGGCTTCGTCAATGATAATGGCAAAGGTCTTATTGTTCTGATTCTGTGCCAGCTTCCAGAAATCCACATAGAGGAATTTCTGAATCGTGGTGACAATGATTTTGTAATTGCCTTTCAGTGCATCGGCAAGGTCGGCAGAGGTCTTTTTGTCATCAATGGTGCAGACAAGTCCACTCTTATGGTCGATACCCTTGATAGCGTCCTGCAGCTGGCGGTCTACCACCACACGGTCTGTAATGACCAGAACGCTGTCGTAAACGATTTGGTTCTGCGTATCGTGTAGGGATACCAGCCGATGGGCCAGCCACGCAATGGTGTTGGTCTTGCCGGAACCTGCGGAATGTTCAATCAGGTAATTAAGCTGTGTGCCGTTGTACTCGGCATCTGCCAAAAGCTGACGGACGGCGTCGCGCTGATGGTAGCGCGGGAAAATCAGCTTTTCCTTGACAGTCTTTTTTCCTGTCAGTTCGTCTACGACCTGTTCACGCTGGATAAAGACGAACTTGGTAATCAGTTCAATCAGGTTGTCGCGGCGCAGAATATCATCCCACATATAATGCATCGGATAATCGTCCACGCCGTCATCCAAGGGGTTGCCTTCTCCGGTGTTGACACCCTCTCCGCGTCCACGGTTGAACGGGATAAAGCGTGTGCCAAGACCGTCCAGCTTGGTGGTCATATAGCAAGTGTCGAGGTCCATGGCAAAGTTGACCAGAGCGCCCGCTTTGAACAGGAACAGACGGTTCTTCGGGTCGCGGTCCTCGGAATACTGCTTGATTGCCATGCGGTAGTTCTGACCTGCGCTCTGGCATTTCAGCTCAAAGGTCGCAATGGCAAAGCCGTTGAGGAACACAACAAGGTCGATGCGCTGGTCATCGTTAATCCAGACTTCCTCCATGATGGAGAAAATGTTGGCATTGTACTTGGCGACAAGGTCGATATTGTAATCAGTGGCGGGCTTACCGTACAGCAGGTCCAGATGCATATTGGAAATCTCAATGCCGGATTTCAGCGTTTCGATAAGGCTGCTGCCCTTGTTGTCGATGCTCTGGAGTATAAATTTAACGATGGTTTCCTCGGTCTGCCCGTTGTAGATTTTCCGCAGTGCCGCCATTGTGTCCGGCTGTGTCGTGTCCAGAAAGCGAAACAGCAGTTCGCGGTCCATGGCCGTGGTGCGGTCATAATTCGTTTTGCATTTGCGCTCTATGTAGCCGTTGTTATCAATTAAATAGTCGATGATATAACGCTGATAGTCGCGCTCAGTTCCGATAATTTTCACGGAACCACCTTCTTTCTTTTTCCTCAAACAGATTTTAGACGCTTGATTAGCTGCTTTGCAAAGAGTAACGCTATCTGGTCACAGCTATACTTGTCGGAGGGAATGCCCTGTATATCTGCTACGGAAGGATACTTTTCTTTTAGCTGTTCTGCTGTAATATTGTGCAGAATCGGTAAAATCAGCTTTTGTCCATTTCGGTTTTGCCGATTAAGGAACTCATTCAATTCATTTTCTGTCCATTCTCGGTCAAAGAAGTTTTCAGAAATGACGATAATTGCGAATTCTGCTTTCTGCGTTCCATCAATGATTTTATCCTTCCACTTGTCACCCCATTCAAGCGATTCTTTATCATAGAAGATAGAAATGCCAAGTGTTTTTAATGATTGATAAAGCTCTTCCACTAAGGCTTTTTTGTCTTTGCTGGCGTGCGAAATAAAAACATCATACTCCGGGAGCGTCCTTGCTTGATATTTGGGAACATTCACAGATTGGATTCCGTTCATTTTATCCATGAAACTTCGGTCGTTTTTGATACTTTGCAAACAAGATAGCAACTCTCCAACAACATTCTCGGAACGATGGATAAGCAAGGTTCGCATTCGTGGTCCCAGAGGGTGTTTTTCCAAATAGTTGTTATAGAAAATTTCTACATCGTTTATCCATTGGGAGGTTGTAATGTCATGACCCAAGATACCAATATCGACCGGAGAATAAATTTTGTTACCGCTCTTTACGAGTAAATTAAGTTGTTCTTCAAAATCAGCCATCACACAACCTCCTTTTTGCCTGTTACATATTCATAGATAAGTGATTTTTTGTAAGAATCAATAACCGCAAGCTGTTGCTTTTTGCTTGCAATTATCGATTCTATCCCTTTGCTCACGCAATCAAGGCGTGTTGCGATATTTTTCTGCTCATCAAGTGGCGGTGCGACAATGTGCATCTTGGAAAGCTCACTATAATTCAAGCCTTGGCGAACACCATTGCCCATATTGTACAGAACCTTCATAACATCATAGGCGTGCAAAAGGTAATGGAAATACTCCGGAACTACTTCTTTAGCAGCCTTTAATGTTACATATGCAGAAGTAATAATGCCATGTTCTTTCACAAGCCCTGTCCGCAGGCTACGCTTGTCATTCTGCAAATCTGTAAGCCGAAGAACAATATCTCCCGGTTCAATGATGTTATAGCCATTAAAGCTGTCCGGCAAAAGTCCCTCAGATGTATTGATGTCTTTCCGAATCACTTTTCCATAGCTGAGTGACAACAAGTTCTGCTCTTGTCCGAGATAGTTCTTTTTCTTTCTTTCGGCAAAATAATAATACAGAGGGCGAACGTCCCAATGAACAGGAATATTTCCAACCCACTCAATCCCGCTATCCTTCATTTCCACATCCGGGTTCAGCCCCTTGGTGACAGCCTCGGTAATGACGGAACGCTTGTACTGCTCTAATGTTTCGATTTCTTTCTGAATGTCAGCAGAGATGGCATCAATTTCGGAGCATTGGGAATCGAGAAAATCGGCAATTCTTTCTTGTTCTGCAATCGGCGGAACCGGGACTTTGATTGCCCCAAGCTGTTCTTCTGTAAAGGAGTGCCGTAAGTTCTTGGCTCTATGAAGCAACGCTTTCGTATGGTCAACCATCAAATAGTAATAATAAAAATACGCCGCATCATTTCCTCTTTGCAAAACAAATTGGCTATAAGCAGGACTTGAAACACCAGAATCTTTTATTAAGCCGATACATCTGGGCGTGACATCATAATCGAATAGGCACATTAACAAATTGCCTTTATACAAGATTTGATAACCATCAAAAGAAGACGGCATCTTGCCACCAGCTTCAAGGTCTCGTACAATTACACCGTTTACCGTTAGCGAAAGTATATTTTCTCCATTATAAGTCGGATTGATGACCTTGATTTTCCGCATCACATACTTGTTTGGCATAGTGGACCAGTGAGCAGGGATAGTCCCAACCCATTCAATCCCGCTATCTTTCATTTCACGCATAGTTCCACCACCTTACCCGAACAGCTTCGCAATGCGCTGGCTAACAGACTGCTCCAGTTCCGTGAACTGTTTTGCCAGTTCCTCGCTGGGTACAGGCTGCTCGTACTTGTAGAAATACTGCGTGAAGGGAATCTCTGCGCCCGTCTTGATAACAGGCTTCTTGGCATCGACTTTTTCTTCCCAGAAAGCCTTTGCGTCCGGCACATGGGGCAGGACCTCCCGCGCCATATAATCATCGATGGATTCCTCGTAAGGCACAAGTTCGGTATCTTTAGAATTCTTGTCATAGAGTATCGCGCCGTGCTTGTCTCGCTGGATTTCAGCGTTCTTATCCATCACAGACAGCCCATCCGCAATTTTGTCCAGCAGCTTTTTATCATCGGTCACTTCTGCCAGCACTTTACGCAGTACAGGCACGAATGCCTCCGGGGAAAGATAGACTTCATCCGAAACCGCGTTCTGCAAAGCAGAGACAATACCCTCGTAGACAGGCTTCTGCTCATACAGCTTGTCCAGCTTCATTTTATCCTTGACGGAAATCTGCGTGCCCTGTTCTTCCAGCTCGTCCACCTTGGCGGGGTCATATACGGAATTCAGTGTACCGTCCGCCAGCATCTGCTCAACGCGCTCCTCCGTAATGGCATAGCTGCGCTGCAGCGGCTGCATGACCGTATACTCACGGTACAAAAATTCTTCGTTCTTGAAGATTTTGCAGTATTCGTTTTCTTCAAACGCCGTGTACAGCTTAACGATTTTGCTGCGGTCCTCCGGCAGCAGCTCATTTCTCTTGTTGCCTGCCGCCTTGCGCAGCTTGTGGAAGATGCTGGTGGCATCAATCAACTGCACATAGCCCTTGCGTTCCGGGCGCTTGTTCTTGGACAAAATCCAGACATAGGTGGCGATACCCGTGTTGTAAAACAGGTCGGTGGGCAGCGCAATGATGGCTTCCAGCAAATCCTGTTCCAGAATCCAGCGGCGAATCTGGCTTTCGCCGGATGCCGTGCCACCTGTAAACAGAGGACTGCCGTTTTCGATAATCGCAGCGCGACCCACCTTGTCGTCCATCTTGTCAATAGCCGACTGCATAAAAATCAACTGGGAGTCGCCGCCGCTCGGCAGACCTGCACCCCAGCGTCCATTCTTGCCGCGCTTAAACTCATTGCGGACAGCATCCTCCTGCCCGGCCTTGGCGTCTTTTCCAGCCCACGGGGTGCCGAAGGGCGGATTTTCCAGCACGAAGCGCATCTTGATGTTGGGGAAACAGTCCTCTTTGAAAGTATCGGCATTGCGGAAATTTTCGATGTTCTGCCCTTTAATCATCATCTCTGCCAGACCGACAGCGTAGGACTGGGGCATAAACTCCTGCCCGAACAGGCGCACATCGGCGCTGGGATTGTAGTGCTTGATAAAGCTGTACGCCGTGCTAAGCATACCACCCGTTCCGCAGGCTTGGTCACAGACAGTTACAACCTTGCCATCGTCGAAAATATCGTCACAGCCCTCGCTGATAAGCACAGCCACAAGGCACTTGATAATGTCACGACCTGTGTAAAACTGACCGGCATCTACATTTTGATAGAACTTGCCAATCAGATGCTCAAAGATATAGCCCATCTTTATGCTGTCGTAGGTTTTCGGGTCCAAATCCAAGTCGGCAAATGCCTGCACCACGCTGAACAGACATCCGTCCTTATCCATCTTGTCTATATGGCTGAACATTTCAAGTCCATTGAAGATTTCCTGCACTTCGGCGGAGAAGCCTTGAATGTACACTTTGAAATTGGATTTAATGTTGTCCGGCTCGTTGCACAGTTCTTTCAACGTATAGGGCGAGGTGTTATAGAACTGATAGCCGGAAATGCGGTACATTGCCTTCGGCGGATAGTTCGGATTTTCTGCAAATTTGGCCAAAACCGCTTCCTTGTGCGGCTCCAAGGCACACTCCAAGCGGCGCAGAATCGTCATCGGGATAATGACATCACCATATTTATCCGGCATATAGGAGCCGCGCAATTTGTTGGCGATGCTCCAAATAAAGTTTACTTCCGGGGTGACATCAATTGGGGATTCATCCCACAGTGCGTCAAAGGCAATTTTGTCCGACATTGTTTCCTCCGTTTGTTCCTCTCTCGAAAGATACTGCCTGTCTTTTTTCAACGGCTTCAAATCCAACAAGACATGGCTGTATTCTTCCAGCCCGTAGCCTAACAGGTTTGGATATATGGATAAGGGAATTCCAAAATTATGGAGATAGATTTCAAGCGCGACATCAGTTTCAACCGCAGGTGTGTTAATTTTTGCAGTTGTTATGCGGTCAACCGTTGTAAAATACATTTCCTTATGTATCGCGTATTCTTCGTGAGATTTTTCGTTTGGTTCCTGCGCCGCAAAATAGTTCGCCATCATCGCAGCACCGTACAAAACGCGGGCGCGAATCTTCTTAAAAGATGCTGCGCGTGACCACCGTGCAGATTTACTTTTTTTATTTGACTTGGCACAACTCATCAAAGGTTTCTCCGCAGCTAATATGGCTTTTTCATATCTGCTGCGGTCAACGCCGTTGTACTGCTCTGCAAAGCGCACAACAGGCTCTTTCGCCTGAGTCATGCATTGCTGTAATTGCTCATACGGCAGGATGTTGTGCTTGTCACTGAGAATCCAATCATTTACCAGCTTGCACTGACCCGCAAGTTTGCGATAAATATCCATACCGGCTTCTTTTAGCCAATATGCAACGCCAATTCGAGGGAATGCATCCAGCACTTTTTTGAGAAGGATGTAGTCTTTGCTGTTGGTCGGAATTGCCTCGTCATCATTATCAAGCAGTGTCCAATTCCGCCGCAGTAAAGGATAATTTTTGCTATCATCGTTGCTTTTTTTGACCGTTTCCAATCCGTTCAGCAAACGCTTACGCACATCCAGCCGGTCTACCATAATTGTTTCGATAGGAAAATTTGTCTTGGCAAAATCAAATGCCGCGCTGTCTATGCTGGTAAAAACGCGTTGGATATTCTGCTTGTTCTTTAGCTTGCTCAAAAAGGCTTCTGCGGCTTTTGTATCCTCGTAGAGGAAAAATTCAATCAGTTTTTCAGTATCCACGTTCGCACATAGGCAGCAATCAGCTTGTTGCCCCTGCACATTCAATGTGATAGTGTACAAGCCGAGCGTAGAACTATTATCCCAATCGCGCTCTTTGTCATATTTATCCACTGCCTTGTCAAAGCATTTATCGACTGTATGTGGGGAAATATCAAATATTTCAGCAAGCGTATTTATCTCCATATGCATAGCCTGCTGCCCAAGATGTTCTTTCACCTGCAAGGTCAGCTTTTTGTCTTCTTTATCCACAAGTTTGGAATCATCCTGCATTCTAGCATTGTATGTTTTCTGCTTAGAATAGCAGTTATAGCAAAGCCAGCGTATGCGGCGCAAATAAAGCGTTGCCGGGTGAATTTCGTAGATGGGTTTCCTTCCCTTGTGCGGGATTTCCACTCTGCAATAATGCGTCAGCTTGGATTCCGACACGCTGGCAATCGCATTCTCCAGATAGCGTGTATGGCATTCCGGGCATTTGCCAACACTTTGTTTACACACCCAGTATGCAGCTGGAATCCCGCCCTTGGATGGTTCGTAACCGTAGACGGCATAATCATCCGGCAGGTCGATTTCCTTCAGCCTTGCATTGTATTTAGCGGTATCAGCCGCTTTGAGAATCCACTTCCCACGGATAAAGTGAGCCGACAGTTCCGGCTTCGGCCTCTTAGTTGACATCCTACACCCCCAACTTCTGCATTTGGGTACACTTACACAATATAAGAATTGTACCATAAATTTGCAGAATTGAAAACCCTTTTCCGTACATGTTGCCCAAAAACGCTTGTTGGGGCTGGTCGTGGCAGGTATTTTCATAAAAAGCAAAAAAGCAATCTCTTTTAGAAATGAACCAAATCACTTGCCCCAAACTGCCCCGGCAAGATTTACGCAAAAAAAGGAGCAGCCCACTTGGAAAATCCAAGCTAACTGCTCCCGGTTGCCGCTTACGAAACGTTTTTTTGCAACGTCATTTGAAGTAAAAGTTCTTGTGCAGCCGCACGGCCCCGTCATCGCAAATAACCATGAGGTCATGTTCCAAGTGTGCGAGGTCTGCGGGCTTGATGATAGGCTGCGGCTTCTGGCTGGTATCGGCGACCAACAGAGTGTGTTTTTCTCCTATCATTTTAGAAAAGTATTCCTGTGTTTCGGTATCCTTGCAGCCGAGCAGAACGGTAAACTTAAAGTTGCCCAGCATAGCTTTCCGTTCGTCTTTGCCGTAAATCATATCGAGGTCGGCCAAGGACTGAGTCAGCACCATAATACGGATGTGACGCTTTCGCAGTTTGCGCAAGGCCTCGGTGATTTGCAGGTTGCCGAACGAGGCAAATTCGTCAAGACAAAATAGAATCATCTGCTTGTGTTCCGGCGGTCTGGATGAAAAGTATTCCATCGACTGGGCCGTAATAATGCGCAGCAGGTCGCCATAGATTTTGAGTTTTTCGTCCGGGATGAAAATATAAATGCTGTTCTGCTCCAAAGTGGCCGGACAGATGGATTTCTCATAAGTCGGAACTTTTCTAAGTGCATTTTTAATTTTGCTGTTCGTTGCAAATAGTTTGAGCGCGTCATCTGCACTCTGCTTGCAGCCTGCGGTATTTTGCTCGCTGGCCCCGGCAAAGGAACTAATATATGCGTTGGCTGCGGTGTTTTCCTGTTTGGCAATATCGTTCAGCAGGGAGCGCCAATCATGGCCGAGGAAAAACTCGCAGATTTCGATAAAGCCCCAGCCCATACCATAGTAGCAGATAAGGGCTGCCGTTATCATCTTGCGCCCGTTTTTGGTGAAAAATACTCCCGCCTCGCTGTCGTTGGCCTTGTCCGGCAGCAGCAGATAGGCCAGCTGCTCCAAGCGCTCCTGCCGCTCGGTGTCATCCGGGGCCGCATCAATGGACGCAAACACATCATACGGAATACAATCCGCCGCCGTAGGGTCAAAAATGATTTTGTTCTCTGTCTGCACATTGGCGGATATGTCGCCGGATATGTCAACAACAAGAGCCGTGCCCTGCCAACTCCGCAAAGTCGGAATCAACAGGGCACTTGTCTTGCCTGTGCCGGATGGCCCCATTACAAGGATGTGTCCCTCGTCCTGTTCGGGGGAATAAGCCAGCAGGCCGAATTTTTTCCCCAACAACACACCCTGCGCCTTTTCTTTGGAGCGGTAGACGATATTCTTGCGGACGAATGGATTTGGCAGATGATTGGCCTGCCCGCGCAGATACACCAGCAGTGCTAGCACAACCAGCAGAATCAGTGTTGCGCCATATAGATAGCAGTTGATAATCCATACAATCTGTTTCATGCCTGCACCTTAAAAGTGAAGCCCCTGTTCCATTTTGGATTCTCCAAAATACAATGCGAGACGTTCCTCATTCTGCTGATATTCCTGTTCTCGTTCGGCTTTCAACTGTGCGACAGTGCGGTTTCCGCCCTGCCGCTTGGTTACGCCGGTCATAACATGAGCATCTTCCAAACCGTGCTCGTCCAGATAGCGTTGCAGGTCAGGGTGAAAATTGCGCAGTTCGCGGCGGTCAAGCACATCGTTTGCACAGATTTTGTAGCCCTGTTCGTGCTTCGGGTCTTCCTCAACAGGGATAAAACAGAAATGCAAATGCGGCTGGCCGCCCTCGTCATCATGGACGATGGCTTGCACGACATTTTCCTTGCCATAACGATTTTCTAAGAAATCGTATGCTGCGCAGAAAAAGTCGTCGTAGCGCTCCGGGTCTAAATCCTGCGGGGCGGTTACTATCCAGCCGACCATCACTTTTACATCATCACGATTGTAGCAGTACAATTCCGATTTGCGCTGCAAAAAATAGTCATACTCGGTCATGCCCCGGTCTGGCGACAGAACATAGTCATGTTCCAGCCGCTCCGGGTCAATGTCCCGGTTGCTCGAATGTTCGATTGTCCGCCGGTTGTGGCGAAGTTGATTGCGGACTACGCCCGCACTGAACTTCATGGCACACGCCATCATAATCTCTCCTTTCTCGGCGGGGATTCATGCCCCATCCGATTGCGGCTTAAAATGCACTGCAAAATCAGGCAGCGCATTTAGCCTCCGTCTGCTGTGTCATACAAGGTATGGTAGTTTCTGCGGAAACTCCCACCGCCCTTGCGGGCTTACCTTGCCAAAGGGGCGTGACCCCTCTGGACTCCCCGCTGCCGACAAGACCCGCTTGCCGTCAGTGGGGGCTGCGGCCCCCATCAGAACGACTTTCCGCCGTTCTTGCCCCCTTGGGTTTGCAGCCGTCTGCCGTGATGCACCATCACGCATCACACCACTGCTGCCATGCTGCAAAATCAATGAGATGCAGCAATTTCAGGCCGTCATACCAGTCAAAGTCTTTCTTCGGCTCGTTGGTGTATACAATCGTGGCCAGCACATTGTATACGATGGCTTCGTTCCAGATGTACTTCCAATTTGCAAGAACATCTTCCACCAGCCCGTTGTATTCGTCCTTAGAAGGGACATAACCGGGGACACGCTCTTTCAGCAGTGCAACCACACTATCCATATCCGACTGCACACATTCGTTGCAGGTTGAAATTTTCCCGTTGTCTTTCGCACTAAACGGGAAGCGTACAAGAATCTGTTTCAGAATGGCGCAGTCACGGATAGGATGGTTCCCCAGCCAACGGATTCCACGGGAGATGCACTGCTTAACGAGCCACGCATCCAGCGTTCCGGCTTCATGCTCCTGAAGGATGAAGCCTGCTTCAATACCCAGCTTTTCCGATACCGGCAGAAACTTGTCAAGGAACGCGCTGTTGGCGAACTCGCTTGCATCCACCTTCTCTTCCTTGACCACTCGATTGAGCAGCGCATTGTTCGTTTCGGACAGTTTGATGGTAATTTTCATTGTTGTACCTCGACTTTCTTCTTGGCCCTTTGCAGGGTACTTCTGGAAATGCCTGTCATGGCCTCCACCTGTTTATAACTATACTCACTTAGTAACCCAAGTGCGTGTTCCAACTGCAATGCCGTGAATTTCAGTGGGCGGCCATCCCGGAAGCCCGGTTTTGCCATTGCTGCCTGTCGGCCACTCTGAGTGCGCTCGATTATCTGCGCTCTTTCAAATTCAGCAAAAGCAAGCAGCATCGTTGCCACAAGCCGCCCCATAGGGGAGTTGTCCAACAGGCCCATATTGAGAATGTGAACGGCAACACCTTTATCCCGCAGCAAATCCACATACTGCAAACCTTCCTTTGCTGACCTGCAAAACCTATCCATTTTGCAGACCACCAAAGTATCACCTGCCTGTAATGATTTGCACAGGTTATCGAATACCTGCCGTTCGTGAGCGCCGGAAGCCGCCTCTTTTACAATAATCGCAGTAGGATAGCGCTCCTTTATCTGCTGCTCCTGCTCGGCCAAAGAGGTTCCGGGCACCTGCCCTTTGGTTGACACTCTGATGTAGCCATAATAGGCCATTTTGTACGCTCCTTTTGAACATAAGTTTTGACGCGGCCCAAATACCTGTTTTATGCGGGGCCGTTTCTGCGCACCAAAAGTTCAAACTTTTGGGCTTTTTAAGGAAGGTTTGGACTTTGCGCCGTTTTCCGGCACAAACAGGGGAACGACGGGGGATTGTCCCAACCGCGCCCAGTATTATGGGCAACTCTCGGCTTTGGGCAAGGGGCTTTCGCGGCATATCCTCGCTCAGCTTCGGTATTCCACGTTCCCCTTGCCACAGCCTCTATTTGCCTCTCTTTTTGGTCGCCGGTTGGGGCCAATAATTCCCACCCCCGCCAAAGGCGATTTAAAAGTGAACTTTGAAAGAGAGGTTTTCAAAATGAAAAAGACTGTCAAGACCAGCCGCGTTGCAGGACAGCTTGAAAAAATGTACCGTCTGCTGAACGCCAGATTTTTCAACGGGGAACTGCCCGAAGTTGTCATCAGCCTAAAAAAGACCGTGGGTGCTTATGGTCATTTCACTTGCAATAAAGTCTGGCAGGCAGGAGACGAGCGGCGATATGAAATCAACATCAGCAGCGCCACACTTAGCCGCCCAATCGAGGAAACCTGCGCCACGCTTTTGCACGAAATGTGCCATTGCCTTGCGGCAGAAAAAGGTATCAAAGATACCAGCGGTTCCGGGAACTTTTACCACAATCGGAAGTATAAGGAGATTGCCGAAAGTCACGGGCTTTGCGTTGAGAAGCATCCAAAATACGGTTGGACGATTACAAGCCCCGGACTTCCGCTGCTGGACTTCATCGAGGAACAAGGCTGGCAAGACCTTCAAATGTGCGAGGCGGTCAGCTTGTGGGATGTAATTGGAACGCTCCCCAAAGGGGCAGGCAACGGAACAGTCACCAAGACCAAGAAGCCCAGCAGCACCCGCAAATATATTTGCCCCTGCTGCCACCAGAGCGTGAGAGCCACAAAAGCCGTGAACATCCTTTGCGGTGATTGCATGGAGAAGATGGAACCCGCCGAGTAAGTGACCATCAGACAGAGACAACAGCCGAGTGAGAGTGGGCCATTTTATAATGCACTTTTTAAGGTGAAGGGATTTCAAATGAACTGGAAATATGATTATTATAATTGCCCCGATGACCCAGATACCGGCGTTCCTGCCTGCGGTGACCTGCCGGAATGTAAAAGCTGCGAATGGTATCACCTCATTACTTCCGCGCAGAAATGCACAACTACATAAACAAAAAAGCAGAGAGTCATCCGTAAGAGGATAACTCTCTGCTTTTTGTAAAGCCTTTTCTGCACAAGTTTGGTGTCAATGTGGTGTCAAATCAGCCAAACGCGGTTGATAAAAGGCGTGGAATCAATGCTTTTTAGTCAATGGGCTTCATCGTGGGGAACAGCAACACATCGCGGATCGAGGCGCTGTCGGTCAGCAGCATAACAAGACGATCCACACCGAAGCCGAGGCCGCCTGTAGGGGGCAGACCATACTCCAGCGCGTTGACATAGTCATAATCGACCTGTGCCCGGCACTCCGGCTCGATGGCCTTGCGCTCGGCGACCTGACGCTCAAAGCGGACCTTCTGGTCGATGGGGTCGTTCAGCTCGCTGAATGCATTGCCATACTCGGTGCAGTCGATGAAGTACTCAAACCGCTCGGTGAAGGCCGGATCATTGGGCTTGCGCTTGGCAAGCGGGCTGATCTCAACGGGGTAATCATAGATGAAGGTAGGCTGGATCAGCTTATCCTCCACAAAGGCGTCAAAGAACTCTGCGAGGATTGCACCCTTGGTCGGGACCTCGGGCAGCTCAACATGATGCTCCTTGGCGGCGGCAATGGCGTCCTCATCGGTTTTCCAGTCGTTGAAATCAACGCCGGAGTACTTTTTGACCGCCTCAACCATTGTCAGACGCTCCCAGTGGCCCATGTCGATCTGCTTGCCCTGATACGTGATCTCCAGGCTACCGCAGACCTTGAGGGCCAGGCGCTTGTACATTTCCTCAACCAGATCCATCATGCCGTGGAAGTCGGTGAACGCCTGATACAGCTCGATGGTCGTGAACTCCGGGTTGTGCTTGGGATCCATACCCTCGTTGCGGAAGATACGGCCGACCTCGTACACGCGGTCCATGCCGCCCACGATCAGGCGCTTAAGGTACAGCTCGGTCTCAATGCGCAGGACCATGTCCATGTTCAGGGTGTTGTGGTGGGTGTAGAAGGGGCGGGCAGAGGCACCGATCTCAAACGGGGTCAGGATGGGGGTGTCAACCTCCAAAAAGCCCTTCTCATCCAGATACGCGCGGATCTCCTTCAGGATCTGGCTACGCTTGACGAAGGTGTCCTTGACCTCAGGGTTGACGATCAGGTCAACATAGCGCTGGCGGTAGCGCGCCTCACGGTCGGTCAGACCGTGGAACTTCTCGGGCAGGGGCAGCAGGCTCTTGGAGAGCAGCGTCAGCTCGGTGATGCGCACCGAAATCTCGCCCATCTTGGTGCGGAAAACCTCGCCCTTGACGCCGATGATGTCACCGATGTCGAGCTTTTTGAAGGCGGCGTAGGCTTCCTCGCCCAGCAGGTCACGCTTGACAAAGATCTGGATGTCACCCTTCTGGTCGCGCAAATGGGCAAAGCTGGCCTTGCCCATAATGCGCTTGGACATCATACGGCCGGCCAGAGAGACGATCTTACCGGTCTCCGCCTCGGCAGGCAGCTCGGCAAATTCCTGTTTGAGGTCGGCCGAGTACGCGTCCTGCGCATATTTGGTGATTTCAAAGGGGTTGTGACCGGCTTCGCACAGGTCAGCCAGCTTCTGGCGGCGCACAGCGGCCTGCTGGGAGAGCTCCTGCTCGGTCTGGGGCTTATTCTGCTCCATGAGAGATCGTCCTTTCGTGATTATTTGTTCTATTGAGCTTGCCCTTTGCGGGAAGAGCGTAGGGGCAAATGTCCGCATCCGCCCGCGGGCGCTCTATTATTTTCTTACTTCGAGCGGCTTACTTCGAGCAGCGTGTAGGTGATGATGTTGCCGTTGGGCAGGGTGACATCAAAATGGTCGCCGACCTTGCAGCCGATCAGGGCTGCGCCGACGGGGCTCTCGTCGCTGATGCGGTTCAGGTCCATATCGGCCTCGGTGGAGCCGGTCAGGTCGTACTCCTCGGCGTCCTCAGGATCATCACCCTCGGCCAGAATCTTGACATGCATACCGATGGAGGCGGTGTCGTTGGACAGCTCGCTCTCGTCCATGATGCGGGCCAGCTTGAGGGTGGCCTCCAGATCGGCGATGCGGGCCTCCACAGAAGCCTGTTCCTCCTTGGCGGCATCATACTCGGCGTTCTCGCTCAGGTCGCCATAGCCGCGGGCAACCTTGATCTTGTCGGCAACTTCCTTACGCTTGACGGTGCGCAGGTTTTCCAGTTCCTGCTCCAGTTTATTATAGCCCTCGCGGGTAACGACAACTTCTTTAGCCATAGCAGTGTCTCCTAACGTAAAATGGATAGTAAAAGTTGTGCGGCACCAACTGGGGAGCCGCACTAACTTACATATTATAATGGTTCAAGCGGGATTTGTCAAGACACAGCGTTATTTATCCAGCTGCAGCAGGCCAACCTTGCGGTAGACCTTGCTGACCGTGCGGTTGGCAAGGCGGGCTGCGCGCTCGGCACCGTCCTTCAGCACGCCGTCCACATAGGCCTTGTCGGCCAGAATCTTGCCGTACTCAGCCTGCACGGGGGCCAGCGCATCGGCCGTGACCTCGGCAACGGCCATCTTGAAGTCACCGTAGCCCTTGCCCTCAAACTCGGCGGCGATCTCATCGTTGGACTTGCCGGTGAAGGTGCTGTAAATACACATCAGGTTGGACACGCCGGGCTTTGCCTCGCGGTCAAAGCGCACCACACCGTCGGAGTCCGTCACGGCGCGCTTGAACTTGCGCACGATGGTGTCCTTGTCATCGGTCATCAGGATAAAGCTGTTGACATTTGTGTCAGATTTGCTCATCTTTTTGGTCGGCTCTGCCAAAGACATGATCTTGGCGCCGCTGGCAGGGACATAGCCCTCCGGCAGGGTGAAGGTGTCGCCGTAGATGCCGTTGAAGCGGCCTGCAATGTCGCGGGCGATCTCAAGATGCTGGGTCTGATCCTGCCCGACCGGGACGAGGTCGGCGTTGTAGATCAGAATGTCGGCTGCCATCAGCACCGGGTAGGTGAACAGGCCGCCGTTGACATTGTCAGGGTGCTTAGCGCTCTTGTCCTTGAACTGAGTCATGCGGGACAGCTCGCCAAACTGGGTGTTGCAGGCCAGCACCCAAGACAGCTGGGTGTGCGCGGGCACATGGCTCTGCACAAAAAGCACATGGCTCTTCGGGTCGATGCCGACCGCCAGCAGCAGGGCGGACAGCTCACGGGTGCGGCGGCGCAGCTCGGCCGGGACCTGACGCACAGTCAGGCTGTGCAGGTCTGCCACCATATACAGACACTCATAGTCAGACTGCAAAAGGGCCCAGTTGCGCACCGCGCCGATATAATTACCCAGCGTGGGTGTGCCGGTGGGCTGGATGCCCGAGAGGATGCGTTTGCGTTTTTCTTCTGCCATAGTTATATCTCCCTTACAAACCGCACCGCCTCCGCATAAAAATCCGCGCAGAGGCAGACAAGTTCGGCGTTTTCGTGTATACTAATAAATATAGTGAAACAGGGGCCGTTTGTCAATGTTTTATGCCCCCGAAAATTGCAGCATTATAAAGGAAACTCTGGTATGATCAAAATACTTTTCGTGTGCCACGGCAACATCTGCCGCAGCCCAATGGCGGAATTTGTGATGAAGGACCTTGCGGCGAAGGCTGGGGCAGGGGACTGCTTTTTGGTCGCATCTGCTGCGACCAGCACCGAGGAAATCGGCAACCCGGTCTATCCGCCGGCGCGGCAGGAGCTTGCGGCCCACGGCATCCCCTGCACCGGGCATGCGGCGCGTCAGCTGACCCGGGCAGACTATGACCGCTACGACCTGCTCATTGGCATGGACAGTGCTAACATCCGCAATATGATGCGCATCTGCGGCGGTGACCCGGAGGGAAAGATCCATCGTCTGCTCGACTACACCGCCCGCCCGGGCGATGTGGCCGACCCGTGGTATACCGGGGATTTCTCGGCCACCTTGCGGGATGTGCTGGAGGGCTGCACCGCAATACTGCACCGATACACCGCCTGCAAATAATGCGGACTTGTCATCGACGGCATAAAGTGGTATACTAAAAGCGATATAGCCTCATATGGTTTTACCGCGAATTTCACCTTTATTTGAAGGGACAAGTGTTTACTATGGGAAAATATTTTGGCACTGACGGCTTCCGCGGGGAGGCCGGCGTCACCCTGACCGCCGATCACGCCTACAAGGTCGGCCGTTTTCTGGGCTGGTACTACGGCATGCTGCGCCAGCGCAACGGCGAGATGACTGCCCCGCGCATCGTCATCGGCAAGGATACCCGCCGCAGCTCCTACATGTTTGAGTACAGCCTTGTCGCGGGCCTGACCGCCAGCGGCGCCGATGCCTACCTGCTGCATGTCACCACCACCCCGAGCGTTGCCTACATCGCCCGCGTGGACGATTTCGACTGCGGCATCATGATCTCGGCCAGCCACAATCCCTACTATGACAACGGCATCAAGCTCATTGACTGCTACGGCGAGAAGATGGACGAGGAAACGCTGCTGCTGGTGGAGGATTACCTCGACGGCAAGCTGCACCTCTTTGATCAGGACTGGCCGGAGCTGCCCTTTGCCAGCCGCGACCATGTGGGCTGCACTGTGGACTATGTGGCAGGCCGCAACCGCTACATGGGGTACCTGATCAGCTTGGGCATCTACTCCTTCCGCGGCGTCAAGGTCGGTCTGGACTGCGCCAACGGCTCCAGCTGGAACATTGCCAAGAGCGTCTTTGACGCATTGGGCGCTGACACCTATGTTATCAACAACAAGCCCAACGGCCTGAACATCAACCTCAACGCCGGCTCCACCCATATTGAGGGGCTGCAGAAGTTCGTGGTTGAGAATCATCTTGACATCGGCTTTGCCTATGACGGCGATGCCGATCGCTGCTTGGCCGTTGACGAGCGCGGTCGCGTGGTAGACGGCGACCAGATCCTGTACGTGTGCGGCGTGTATCTGAACAAGCACGGTCGCCTTTCGGGCGGTACCGTGGTGCCGACGATCGCCAGCAACTTTGGTCTGGTCAAGTCGCTGGAGCTTGCCGGACTGAGCGCCGTGACCAGCGGCGTGGGCGACCGTCACGTGTATGCCAAGATGCGCGAGGGCGGCTACAGCCTGGGCGGCGAGCAGACGGGCCATACGATCTTTGGCGATATCGAGCGCACGGGCGACGGCATTATGACCTCGCTGCGCGTGATGGAAGTGATTCGTGCCGAGCGCGAGACGCTCTCGCAGCTCACGGCTCCGTGCAAGCTGCTGCCGCAGGCGCAGGTTGCCGTGCGCGTAGCGGATAAGGACGCCGCGCTCGAGAACATGGGCGTGCAGAACGCCATCGCCGAGGCCGAGACTGCGCTGGCAGGCGAGGGCCGCGTGCTCGTGCGCAAGAGCGGAACCGAGTCGGTTATCCGCGTGCTGGCCGAGGCGCCCGACCAAGCATCCGCCGATGCCGCCATGAAGCGCATCGCAAGTGCTTTGGAAGCTCTTTAGTTACGCTGTTTTACCAAACCGCGTAACTGCTCGACGCTGCAAACGGCCCCAAGCGGCAATCTGACATTCAATTTCACCCGGCACTTGGGGACGTTCCTATTGTGCCGGCATGAAAGGAACGTCCCCAAGTACCGGGTCTCTGGCTTAGATGAAAAAGGGGCGCCGCGGAACCAACCCGCGGCGCCCCCTTTGCGTTGGCGTGTCGCCTAAGCTTTACAGCTGATACAGCGTGGTGAACTTGTCCTGCAGGTAGCTGCAGTAGTAGCGGGCGTCAAAGGCCATGCCGCAGGCGCCCTTGATGAGTTCCGGCGCGTCTTTGGCGCGGCCCCACTGCCAAATGTGCTCGCCCAGCCAGGCGCGGACGGGTGTCAGATCGCCGCTCGCACAGGCGCCGTTGAG
>ERZ835109.1221-NODE-1221-length-22226-cov-3.867349_pt1 | contig 22226 bp, 17 predicted proteins | sample MGYA00519946_ERZ835109 | MGnify/ENA primary metagenome ERZ835109 (study PRJEB31850, sample SAMEA3708771) | human gut metagenome | biome: human gut; feature: human-associated habitat; material: faeces | place: China | collected 2014 ...
CAGGTCGCGCTCAAGAAAGGCGGCGAGGCGGAATGATGCTCTATTTACAGCTCTTCTGGGAATTTTTCAAGACCGGCCTTTTCGCCATCGGCGGCGGCATGGCCACACTTCCGTTCCTCTACGATATGGCGGATAAGACCGGCTGGTTCACCCGCGCACAGCTCGCGGACATGATCGCCGTGTCCGAGTCCACCCCCGGCCCCATCGGCGTCAACATGGCGACCTACGTCGGCTTCCTGACCGGGGGCGTGCCCGGCGCGGTGACGGCGACCGTCGGCCTCATTGCGCCGAGCGTCATTGTGATTCTCATCGTCGCAGCCTTCCTGCAGGAGTTCCGCGACAGTAAGTACGTCGCGGGTGCGTTCTATGGCCTGCGTCCCGCGTCCACCGCGCTCATCACGGCGGCGGGCCTTGTCGTCGTGCGCGAGACCTTCTGGCTCACCGGCGGCGTGCTCTTCTGGCAGGGGACCGTCCTTGCAGCCGTGCTGCTCGTGCTCACGCGCTGGGTTAAGCAGACGAAGAACTGGCACCCCATCGTGTTCATCGGACTCTCCGCCCTCGTGGGCGTGGTGTTCCACTTTGCGGGCGCGTAAATGCAAAAAGAAAAAGCAGCCGGCCGGCTGCTTTTTTTTGCTGTGTGCCTTGCTCAGTCCTCGCTCGCGATGTGGCTGGCGATGCGCTGCATGATCATGTCGAGCGCGACGAGGTTGTGCCCGCCCTCGAGCACGATGATGTCCGCGTACTTGCGGCTCGGCTCAACGTACTGCTCGTGCATGGGCTTGACGGTCGTGAGGTACTGCGTGATGACGCTCTCGAGCGTGCGGCCGCGGTCGCGGATGTCGCGCAGGGCGCGGCGCAGGATGCGCACGTCGGCGTCGGTCTCGACGAAAATTTTAATGTCGAACATATCGCGCAGGGTCGGGTCCTGGAAAATGAGGATGCCCTCGACGATGATGACCTTGGTGGGGAAGACCTCGACGGTCTCGTCCGTGCGGTTGAGGTCCACATAGGAGTAGACGGGGCATTGGATGCTGCGGCCCGCCTTGAGAGCCTTGAGGTGCTCGACGAGCAGGCTCGTTTCAAAGGCGTCGGGATGGTCGTAGTTGACCTTGGAGCGCTCCTCGTAGGTCTTGCCGTCCTGCCGCTTATAGTAGCTGTCGTGTCCGATGACGGTGACGGCGTCGCCGAAATGCTCCTTGAGATGGCGCGTGAGCGTGGTCTTGCCGGAGCCGGTGCCGCCGGCGATGCCGATGAAAATGGTGTCTCTGCACGTTGTGAGCAACTTTACAGCTTTTTTGTCAACCTGACAAGCCGTTTCTGTACGAACAACGATCTTTACTATACTGTAGACGGCAAACCGATGATTGTTGTCTGGAATGCTGACAAGTTGTATGCACGCGATTCAGAGAAACTCTATAATACGATCCGTGAAAGAGTGCGTGAAAATGTAAAGGACGGCAATGGCAATGGACTGGAGATCTATATTTTAGCACGTCAGGAACGTTGGACACCTCCTGCACGCTGGCATAACTTCTTCCTGAGCGGAAAAGTGGATGCTGTGTACATGGATAATATGTACAATCAGACCGACTGGTTCCGCCCTACCTGCTATCCGCAGTGCATCGACCAGAACTTTAAGTACAACCGCGAATATGAGTGGGCTAATTACGGAGTAGACTTCGTACCTAGCGTTTCACCTTCGTTCAATCAGTGGATAGATGGTGATGGAACTCAGTTCTATAACTTCCCGGTGGTATTTAAGGATGAAGATATGTTCCGTAAGATGTGTAATGTTGCCAAGATGAACTTGGGAAAGCGTCCGATGGTCATCATCGATTCTTTTAACCGTTGGAATGTGGATCAGGCTATCGAACCGACTGACCCGAATTACGGGAATGGATACGGTATGAAATACCTTAATATTGTAAAAGAAGAATTTAAAGTGAAATAAGCATGAAAGCGATAAATTTTATCAATTGGAAATATATCGGCTTGACCGGATGTTTGGTGGCATCGTTACTGACTGCATGTGGTGACGATGAAACTGGTCCGGAAGTGGTGACGCCGCTAGAGCCTAAATTGGAGATCGTGAACGAAGCGTCCACCTTCAGTTTCTCTTCTGCGGGAAATTCCGCTCAAGTACTGACATTCAACGCCAATCAGGATTGGCATATCGTATTGGATGATTCGGAAGGTGTGGATAATAGCTGGGTAGTGCTGTTTGAACGCGAAGGAACGGCCGGCGAAGGCAACAAAGTATGGGTAGCTGCAGCCGAAAATGTGGAACCGGATGCACGCCGTGCTAATTTTTCTCTCGTGTCCGGTGGCTTTAAGTATGATTTCGTTATCTATCAGGCACAGAAGGATGCGGTGGTAATCACCGACCCGAAGGCCTACGAAAACCTGGATGCCGGTGAGCATATCATTTCCGTAGAGTTTGGAATTAACACAGGAGAGTATAAAACCAGTTTCCTCTATTCCGGTGACACGGGCTGGATCATGCCGACGGACGAACGCCCCGCAGGCGAACCGGAGACACGTGCGATGGAAAACCATACACTGTACTTTAAGGTGTTGCCGAATCAGAAGTTTGATATTCGTAGAGGTACCATTGAAATCTCTTCGAAAGATAATGATAATGTAAAGGCTACGATGAATATCTTCCAGACCGGTCTACCCAAACCTGTCATTACGGTCGATAACAAGGAAATGTTCACTAACCTGGCATCGAAAGAAGATTCGATTCTGTTGAAATATAAAGCAACCAATACCAACGGACCAAGGGATTTGACGATTGATATTGATAAGAACGATCAGGATTGGATTTCGTTCAAGCCTGCTATAGATGCCAAGGGCGACTCTACCTTCCTCGTTTCCGTGAAAGAAAATACCGGTGGCGAACGTACGGCAACGATCGCGCTTTGTGCCGCTGCCGATAAGAAGGTGAAAGAAGAGTTTACCGTGACTCAGGCTCAGGCAAGCGATGTGGAACTGGTTATTACCAACAAGAGCGATTTCAGAACAAGTTTGGATAAGTTGGGCAGTGCCGCTACCGTGAAGTATAGCGTACAGTCTACGTTGACCGATCCGAAGAACGAGATTTTGGTGGATATCGTATATCCGGAAGAAAGTGGCTATACGGCAGAGAATGGTTGGCTGCACATGGCAAACAACTCGATGCCCGAACGTGTCATCTTCACGTACGATGTGAATAAGGTACTGAGAGAACGTCAGGCTACCGTTTACATCTATCGCAAGGGTTATGAAAACAAGAAAGACTATATGGTTATCCGTCAGGCTGCGGCCACTCAGATTGAAATTCCGGCTCCGGGAGGTTTGACAAATGTATTGCAGAGTCTTATTGATGACGAAATCTATAAAGATTGGGAATCCATCACTAGCCTGGAATTGAAGGGCAGACTCAACGATACCGATTTGAACTTACTGAAGAACATGATGACAGCGGGTAAGGGCTACAACCTGAAAACTCTGGATATGACGGAAGTGGAGAATGAAACGCTGAAGAATGGTGTATTCAACGGATGTAACCTTCTGGAGAATATTTCATTCCCGACAGGATTGCAATACGTACCGAGAGAAGCTTGTCGTAACTGTACCAAGCTGAGAACGGTAGTGGTGAACGAAGGTCCGACTTATATCGGTCGTCACGCGTTCGGTAACTCAGTAGTAAATGAAGCTTGGTTCCCGAGTACCATGACTTATGTTTACGGATACATCTTTGATAATGTGACGGCACTCAAGACTTTGCACTTAAAGTCATTACCGTTCCAGTGTAAGGAAGTTGCCCGTAGTGATGCCGATGAAGGTGCTACCCAACCGACAACATGGTGTACTGTCTTTAAGACATGGCCGAGCACGGTATATGTACCGATGGAATATCTGGAATATTACAAGAATCCGGACCCGAAACACGTAGTTTCCATGCACTTCCAAGACCTGTTGAATACATTGACATCCGAATCGGAAGAATGGACGAAGGGACCGAAGGTTCAGCAACCGTACTTGAAGTCCAATTCGGCATTGAAGAGCAACTTTACTTGGGGATCATCTGCCACTACTATCATGGGAGAATCCAATTGATATAGAGTCAAGTAGGTATATACTATAAAAAGAGCGGACTATCAGTCGGCGGGAAGATTCCCGCCATTGATAGTCCGCTTTTCTTTTGAGTCAGTAGTAAAGTCATGCATTGTTTCCTTGTCGATTCATTCGTAATGGTACAGTGAGGTTTTTAGTCCTATGACATAAAAAAAGAAAAGAATCATTGTCGCAATAATTCATTTACTTATTTAAAGGATAAAGAACTTTTCAAGGTCAGCATCCATATCTATACGAAAGATATTGACCGATTATGCAGTAACTTCCAATCGTTTATTAATAAATTCCTTCATCGTTTATTATAAACGTCCCCCAAGTTTATTATAAACTTGGACATCGTTATTTTAGTGATAAATATTAATTTAAAGCAACAAAAAGGGCTGCAATTCCCATAAAGAATCGCAGCCCTTAGCTTGTATCAGACTATCCGGCAAGCACTATCCGAAGTGGAAACGCTTGCAATCTGTTATTATATTGTACTTATTATTACTCATTTTTCGTCTATATTATCAATGTTATCGAATTTACTTCCGGTTCTCACTTACAAATATACAACATAAAAAACGGTTTGTCAAGCCCTGCATGCTTCTTTCATACATCTGATGATAAATCAAATGGTAGAATCGGCATCCGGAGTGCTTTCTACCGCTGTATCGGAAACAGACAACTGATTGACATATTCCTTCGGGAGAACTCCATATTGTGCCTTGAAACACTTGGCAAAATAAGAGGAGGAAGTGAATCCAACCTGTGCCGCAACCTCGGAAATACGTGTACCGCCCTGAATTAACTCAGCTGCCTTATTCATACGGAGGGCCTTCAGATAATCATTGGGCGACATTCCCGACAATGCTTTTATCTTCCGATAGAAGTTGGAACGGCTCATGTTCATCTGCTCTGCAAGAGTATCGATGGAGAAATTCTCGTCTGCCAACTGGTCGGCAATCACTTCCTGTATCTTGGCAACAAACTCACAATCTCTCTGAGTCATCGCAAGTTCTGCCGAGGCCTGATTGGCATTCCCGGACAAACTAACCATCAGCTTATGGAAAGACTGCCTCAACCGGAGCAGGTTCTCGATCTGCTTATGCAGTTGTTTGATAGAGAATGGCTTCTCAATATACACATCGGCTCCGCATTCCAGTCCTTCCACCTTAGATTCCAGCGTCGTTTTTGCCGTCAGTAAGATGACCGGAATATGTGAATAGTCGATTTCCGATTTCACTTTGCTACAGAGTTCCAGCCCGTTCATTTCCGGCATCATCACATCACTGACGATGACGTCTACACTCTCCTGTTCGAGTATCTCAAGTGCCGCACGACCATTCGGAGCTTTCAGCACACGGAACCAGGCAACCAACGAGTCACGCGTCAGATTCAACAGTTCGACATTATCTTCTACCAGCAATACGGTGAATTTCTTTCCGGAGAACTCTGAAGGAATATTCTCTGCCGAACCTTCGTTTTCGGAATGAACCTCAACGATATCAGCAGCTTCTTCTGCCTTCTTTTCGCTTAAAGGAAGAGATAATATAAACGAGGAGCCTTGCGGTTCGTTATCTTCAAGGCGCAGGCTGCCTTGATGGGCTTCTGCCAGAGATTTCGCAAAAGCCAGTCCGATACCGGTACCTGTGGCGGTAGCGACTTTATCATCCGGCATTTGGTAGAAGGCTTCAAATATCTTTCCCTTTTGGGCATCCGGTACTCCACGACCGTCATCACTCACATATATCTCATATCCCGCATCAGTTGTCACGAGTTTCAAATCGATACGCGTACGGGCATATTTTATCGCATTGCCCATCAGATTCACCAGTATCTTACTCAACTTTTCCCGATCGACCATTGATACCAGTTCCTGCTCGGGCAGAGTCAATACCAGTTCAATTCCCTTTAACTCGGCAGGACTGGTGAACTGACTATATACATCATTCACTATTTCCTTAATATCGCAACTTACCAGATTCAGTTGCAAAGCTCCGTTTTCCATCTTCTGGAAGTCGAGCAGCTGATTGGTAATCCCTAAAAGATAGTTTACATTCTTATCTATTACAGACAGATACTTAGCTTCTTTTCCTTCATGTTCTATCTCTTGCAACTTTTCAAGAGGCAATCGGATCAGACTGAGAGGGGTACGTATCTCATGTACCAGATTAATGAAGAAGCCGATCTTTGATTTATAAACTTCCTGTTCTTTAGCAATCTGATATTTCTCCATCCGACGTTTGTACTTATGCTTCACGCGAAGATTCCAGCGCCATGCAATCCAGACAATCCAGCCCATCAACAGGAGAATATAAATAAAATAGGCGAAAGAACTACGCCACCAAGGGGGAGTAATCACTACCCGCAGAGTAGTCGTCTTCTCGTTCCACTGATGGTCATTATTGGAGCCACGCACTTCGAACTCGTATTCTCCGGGAGGCAGATTGGTATAAGAAGCAGAGTTGTTCTCGGAGTTGGTAATCCACTCTTTATCTACTCCTTTTAACATATAGGAATATCTGTTTCGTGCCGGGTCTTCATAGCTTAACGCCACAAAACGAATCGTGAAACTATTATTTTCATAAGACAAGGTTATCTTGTCAGCCATATAAATCGGTTTCCCCAGTTGAAGCAGCTTCTTCACTTCCTGTTCGTCATTCAGATAGGATAAACGGATATCAGTCACATATACCGGAGGAATGTAGGAATTATCCACAAAACGTTCCGGCTGGAAAACATTAAAGCCGTTGATTCCGCCAAAATATAGTTTACCTTCAGAAGACTTTAAAGAAGAACGTGCCATAAACTGATTTCCCTGCAAACCATCATTAATCGTAAACTGTCGGAAATGAGCTTTAGAAATCGGATTAATCTTAAATATCCCTGCATTGCTGGATATCCAGAAATCTCCTGTCTGATCTTGTTCAATAGAATAGATCACCTTATTGGGAAGCGCAGAATCAAACTCAATAAATGCTTCTGTTTTGGGGTCGAAGGAGCATAATCCTCCCCCATTCGTGCCAAACCACATCACGCCTTTGTTATCTTCAAATACCGTGATCACCGAATTACTGGTAATGGTGGTCGAATCTTCCCGTTCGTGCTGGAAATGTTTCCAGTGTCCGCTCAGGGTATTGTAGGAGAACACGCCGCTGTTGGTCGTTGCAATCCACAGGTTGTTATACATATCCTCATATATATCGCCCACGGAAATCATGGAACCGATACTGGTGATCGTCATGAAATTATCGGCATCAGGATTATACCGGCATAAGCCCCAGCTTGTTCCAACGAAGATTTCCCCTTTCCGGTCTTTATATATGCACAGTACGTCATTGCTGCAAATGGTATTGGGGATTCCGCGCGAGTGGGTATATTCCTTTATCGAACCGGTACGCAGATTAAGCACACGTATTCCTTCCGCATAAGTACCGATCCAAAGACAATCGCCGTCTAACATCAAAGAGCGAATATCATATTTCTGACTCTTTACACCACCGATATGATATTCCGAAAGCTCCCGTGTAACGGTATTGAAGAAATATAAGCCACTCTGAGTACCAATCCAGATATTTCCGTCTTTATTTTCACAGAATGGGCCTACCACCTCTCCTGCTCCCGCTATCCCCGACAGATAGGCGGGTGAATAGTAATCGAAACGCTTGGTCTGCTTGGACATATAGTTGATACCTCCCAAGTTCGTCAATACCCACAGAGCACCTTCCGCATCCCACATCATGCCGTTTATGGTCTGATCACTCAGACTTCGCGGATCAGCCGGATTATCTGCACGGAGGAAGGTTTTCGACTCGCGGTTGAATAGATAGAGTCCATTATCGGTTCCTACCAGCAGTTCATTCTCCGTATATTTCAGCAGGCTGCGAACTGCCCCGAAGTTCAATGAAGGAGCCATGTAATTCTCAACCGTTCCGGTTTGCCGGTTCAATCTCCCCAACAAATTGTTGCCTGCTCCCAGCCATACTTCTCCCTCTACATCGAGTACACAGTTTATTTTGTAACTATCGGAAGAGTTCACGTCCGATGAGACTCGGTATGATTGCAGAAATTTGCCGTTTTCATCGAAACAAAGCAGTCCTTCCTGTAGCGAAGAAACATACACCTTCTTCTTATCGTAACTCTGACAGACATCCCAGACAAAAGAGGTCTGAATACTATTCTGAGTCAACACTTCGGTCTTGGGATCATAAATAAAAAGTCCCTGCCCCAAGGTGGCAATCCAGAGAAGTCCGTTCTCCGTCTTTACAATCTTCTTGATTTCACTGCTGACGTATACGCCATACTGAGTAGTCTTGTCAAAATAGGAGAAACGGTCCGTTGCCCGGTCATAGATATACAGTCCGGAGTTCGTTCCAACCCATATATTCTGATCTTCTTCAATCAGTGCCTCAACGAAGTTGTTCTCCAATGAGAATTTATCGTTCAATACATTCCGATAAACTTTATTGCCCCGACCGTCGTAACGGTTCAGTCCGTCACTGGTGCCCAGCCAGATAAATCCATAGCTATCCTGTATAGCACACCATACCGTATTATGTGACAAGCCATCTTCCACCTGATATTTCTTGAAGGAGAAATAGGGAGATGCAGACAATGGTTCGAGCCAGAAGGCCAGTAAAAGTATCAGTATCTTTGTTAACTTCATACCAAGTGTGTCTTATATTTAGATTAACGATTCAACCAGGGTTCCGGATTCAACTTTTCTTTCTCTCTGCGTAACTGGAAATGCAGTACCGTTCGTCCGTTATCCGCGCCATCAGAGAATATCTGTCCGATAGACTGCTTTGTGCTCACCGTATCGCCGGATTTCACCGAAGCGGAAGACAGATTACAGTAAACGGAAATATAATTACCATGCCGGATGAGGACGTTAAATAGTCCGTTCAACTGGAACACGGCTGCTACCTTACCATCAAAGATGGCACGGGCTTGTGCTCCCGGCTTTCCTTGTATATCAATTCCTTTATTGTCCAGCTTCACATTACGGAGTCCTTCAACGGAATACTGTCCATAGCGGCTGGTTATGATATAAGGTCCGGATATAGGCATCGGAAGTTTTCCACGATTGGCAACAAAGCTACCGGACAGTTCGCGATCTGCCTTGCTCATCGTAAAAGCGTCCAATGGCTCCGACTTCGGTTTGGCAGCCGTTCCGGTTTTGGAGGCACCTTTGCCATTTGTATCCGCCTTCTTGCGGGCTGCCGCTTCGCGGCGGGCTTCTTCCGCAGCACGTTTGCGGGCGCGTTCTATTTCTTCTGCGATCAACCGGTCGATACGGGCATTCAGTTGATTGGCCTCCCGTCTCTTCTTGTTCACTTCGCTTTGCAGACCTTTCTGTTTCTTTTGCAGATTAGCCACCAGTGTGCGCTTCTCTTTCTCCTGAGCTTCCAGTTTCGCCTTTTCGTTCTCACGTTCTTTCAGCAGTCCCTCTTTGGCGGCTTTCACTTGCTGACGTTCTGCTTTTTTCTTCCGTATCTGCTCCTGCTTCTTTAATATTTCCTCTCCCTGCAGACGCTGGTAGGTGGCATATTCACGCACATAACGCATACGACGATAAGTTTGTCCCAGGTTCTTGGCGGAGAAGATAAACATCAGTTTCTCTTCAATCGATTTATTCTTATAGAGGTACTGGACAGATGCTTCGTACTTCTTCTTTTTCTCTTTCAGGTCTTTTTCAAGACTATTCAGCTGGCGGTTCAATGACACTAATTCGCGTTCGATAGTCTCCACATCGTTATTGATCGCAAGGATATACCGTTTTCGTTCTTCAATCTGTCCCGTCAGTGCCGCCAGTCCGTTCAACTGACTGCCTACGTCCTTCTTTGTATTCTGTAAAATCGACTCCGTCTCGGCGATCTGCTTCTGCAGAGCACCGCGCTTACCTTCCAGCTCACGAATCAGCTTGTTCGATTGAGCAGAAAGCGGAATTGCCAGCCAAAGGCTGCTTACCAGAATTACAAAGAGACGTTTTATCATAATAAAGCTACCAGCATTTTCATTAATTCTTCCAAAGAGACCTGACGGTATCTGGAAGTAACTTCTGTCGGAGTGATTGAAAGTTCTTTGGTCGAAAAATCATAAAGTTGTACTTTCGCTTTCTCCAGTTTGGGGATTCCCAGGTCTTTCCCGGATAGTTCAGTCTTTCCTCCGGGTTTAGAAGCGTCAGTCAGCAATTTCTCCAATTGGGAGAACTCTACATTCTTCGATAATATTTCTTTCAATTCATTTTTGGTTGCGCGTACAAACCGCTTGTTCATCCGGTCGACGAATAATACTTCAGTAGGAGTCACCTCGATGCGTGCCAATTCCGTACGGAGAATAGGCATCAGCAAGGAAATCTGTACCCGTTCACGGCTCTTCATCTTCATGGTACCGCCCACTGACATACTTCCGCCTTTACCCGGAATCGTCAGCTGAAGTCTGGAAGCCAGATAGCTGGGAATAGCTGCTTCGGAAGCAGTAACTTCCGGCACCTTTGTCGCCGTCAGACGCTTTGAACTCTTACAACCTACCAATACGACTGCAATCAACAAAAAATAAGCGATTCTTTTCATTCTGCAATGTATTTTTTCTTTTCTATTTTCTGTTTCAATGTTTTCGACTCACTGCCCATTTCCAGTGCTTTCTTCCAGTAGGTAAGCGCGCCGTCCACATCTCCGGTCATATAATAGATATCTCCGCAATGTTCTACAATCACATCACTCTTATCGCCGCCCTCACTTTTCATGGCGTTATCGATGTAAATACGAGCTTCCGCATAGTTCCCCTTTTCAAAGAGAATCCAGGCATACGTATCCAGATAAGTGGCATTATTGGGCTCAGCCTTTACGGTCTTATAGCTCATTTCTTCCGCTTTATCCAGATCACGACGCTCTACTGACAGATAATAGGCATAGTTGTTCAGTGCGCCAATATTGGAAGGGTTGTACACCAACGCCGAGTCATAGGCGGCATAAGCCTCCTTCATCTGCTTCTGCGTATGATACATATCCCCCAGAATAGAGTAGAACTCCGAAACGATTTCTTTTTTACCGTCAGCCGTCTTATGTTCCAGCGCTCTCTTGCAGATGCTTATCACACTATCCGGTTTCTCCGCCTGATTATAGGCAACAGCCAGATAATAATAAAATTCCAGCGCATCCGGAGTCGCTTCAATACCCGGCTCGCAGACTTTGATAATCTGCTTATAATCTTCTTTTTTTACCGCAGCACCGATCAGCATCATACGGGCAGCTTTATTGGTAGGGTCCAGGTCAACCACCTGTTCCAAGACGGGGACTGACTCCGACTCCATATTCTTGGACAACAGATATTGCGCATAAAGCATCGGAATCTGAGGATCATCCTGCTCCTGCTTCATGATCCGGTCAAACAAAGCGATGATCTGCGTACTGTCCTTATCGGCCTGTTCATTTTCCACAATCATCTGACGCATGACGCCCACTTTGGTATCAGGAGTCACCTTCTTATTCAGCAACAGTGTATCCAACTGCTGTTGGTAGAGTTCTTCCTGCCCTGTCTGTTTATAGTAAGAAGCCATCGAGAAGATAGCCATCGGATTATCGGGTTCCGCAGCCAGCACCTTCTGATAAACGTCATAAGCCTCCTGCTTCTTGCCATTCTGAAGATATACGTCCCCCAAAATGACCTGATAACGCATATCCATCGGATATTCCTGTACCAGACTTTCTATTTCCTGAAAAGCTTTCTTGTCATCCTTCATCTGAAGATAGATACGAAACTTCTCCATGGATAACTGTTCATTCTTGCCCATGTGCTTTTCAAGACGGTTTAAAGTAGAGATGACTTTATCATACTTTTCCTGTCGGCCATACAGGTCCAAAAGGTTGAAAAGCGGGTCCTGCTTGGCAGGGAAACGTACCACCATCTGTTCCAACAGGGTGATAGCCTTATCCAGTTCGTTCTGCTGCTGATACAAAGATGCCAGCCCCTGACTATACCAGTAGTTATCCGGCGCATTCGCCACAGCCTTTTCCAGCGCCTCTTGCCCTTGCGGCACCTGACGGAGAAACATATAATACTGCGAAACCTCATAAAGCGCAGAAGCCGCATTCGGATGAATATCCAGACAATGCTGCAATAATCCGAAAGCAGACGCATAATCCTTCTTTTCTTTCAGGCGCATAGCTTCCAGAAAGAAATAATCATATTTCCGCTGCTGTTCGGACGTTAGCGAAGACTGCGCCAAAGCGACAGCTGGCTTTTCCCTTGTACTTTTCACCGTTCCGCACGAAACCAATGTCCATACAGCAACCAAAAGCCATATACTATTTTTCTTGTTCATTTTCTCTTTTTATGGTACTTATCCTCGTCCTGTATGTCCGAAGCCCCCTGCTCCGCGTTCTGTTTCATCCAGCACTTCCACTTCCTGCCATACCGCCTGCTCATGTCTTGCGATCACCATCTGGGCGATACGTTCCCCGTCCTCGATCACAAAAGGTTCGGAAGAAAGGTTGACCAGAATAATGCAGACTTCTCCACGATAGTCCGCATCAATCGTTCCCGGAGAGTTGAGCACGGTAATACCCTTTTTGATGGCCAATCCGCTACGGGGACGAACCTGAGCTTCAAATCCTTGTGGAAGAGCAATATAGATTCCTGTCGGCACCAGGCAACGCTGCAATGGCGCCAATGTGATAGGTTCAGAAAGATTAGCACGGATATCCATTCCTGCAGATAACTCAGTGGCGTAAGCCGGAAGCGGATGCTTCGATTTATTGATAACTTGAACGTTCATAAATGCACATTTACTATTTAACGGGCGAAAATACACATTTTGAACTGAAAATTAGTTAAGTTTGCAGTTAAATAATGTGGTAACAACCAATTTGCAAATTGTAATCAGCCAAATAGTAAATAAAATGATGAATTGGAAACAACTAATATCAGCCAAACGCTTCGGAATGGAAGAGTTTCACGAAGAACGGCAAGAGAACCGTTCCGAGTTCCAACGGGACTATGACCGCCTCATATTTTCCGCACCGTTCCGCCGCCTGCAGAACAAAACACAGGTATTCCCGCTGCCCGGTAGTATCTTCGTACACAACCGACTGACGCACAGCCTTGAAGTATCTTGCGTAGGACGGTCTTTGGGCAACGATGTAGCCAAAGCAATCCTGGAACGCCAACCGGAACTGGAAAGTTCCTTCCTGCCGGAAATCGGCTCAATCGTATCGGCCGCCTGCCTGGCACATGACTTAGGCAATCCGCCTTTCGGGCATTCCGGCGAACGGGCTATCTCTACGTTCTTTTCAGAAGGAAAAGGACAAAGGCTACAGGAAAAGCAGCCGGACGGAGAGCAACTTTCTCCGATGGAATGGGAAGATTTGACACATTTCGAAGGAAATGCGAACGCTTTCCGCATCCTCACTCACCAGTTCGAAGGACGCCGCAGAGGAGGATTCGTCTTAACATATTCAACGCTTGCCTCCATCGTAAAATACCCCTTTTCATCGAGCCTTGCAGGCAAAAAATCCAAGTTCGGCTTCTTTGTCAGTGAGGAAGAAAGCTACCGCAAAATCGCAACCGAGCTGGGACTCATCCAGCTTAGCGAACAACCGTTAAAGTATGCGCGACACCCGCTAGTGTATCTGGTAGAAGCAGCAGATGACATCTGTTATCAGATGATGGATATCGAAGACGCCCATAAACTAAAGATTATCACTACAGACGAGACCAAGGAACTGTTGATGGCGTTTTTCTCCGAAGACCGGCAATCCCGTCTCCGAAGTACTTTCCAAATAGTCAATGATATCAATGAACAGATAGCCTATCTGCGTTCTTCTGTTATCGGTCTGTTAGTCCGCGAGTGCACCCGTGTCTTTCTGGAACACGAGCAGGAAATACTGGCAGGAACTTTCGAAGGAGCGCTCATCAAGCACATCGCCGAAGGTCCGGCAGCCGCTTACAATCATTGTGCGGAAATATCACTGAAAAGAATTTATCGTTCGCAAGATGTACTGGACATCGAGCTGGCAGGCTTCCGTATCATCAGCACTTTGCTGGAATTGATGGTAGATGCCGTCACCTTACCGGGAAAAGAAAAAGCTTACTCCGAACTTTTAACCAACCGCGTTTCCGACCAATACAATATAAAATCGCCCGTACTCTACGAAAGAATACAGGCGGTACTTGATTATATATCTGGAATGACCGATGTCTTCGCACTCGATCTTTACCGGAAAATTAATGGCAACAGCCTTCCTGCGGTGTAACTACCTTAGGAGTAAACACCCCTTCGCTCTCACAAGGCATTTTCAGCGCATCCGGATGACTTTCTATAAACGTCTGGATGTGCCGGATTCGCTTGTCTTCAAGGATTTCATCTACAGCAATCAGGATACCGGTCTCTTCCACGTCACCAAACTCATAGTTGATAGCCGTCCCGAACATACGCATGGTAGGGCTTAAACTCATATAGGCATTGACCAGCGGCGGGATATTATAACCCAGCTTGCGAATCTCCGTATTCAATATCTTATAATCCTCTTTAAAGGTATCCTTGCAGAACAACGTTCTCAGTTCCTCGTCGGAAGTTTCCAGAATCAGCGGTTCCATCGGTGTAACCAACTCTTCCCGATCATTAAAATGCTTCTTAAGGAAGTACAGAATCATGTCGCGTCCACGACGATGATAGCTGGGATACATAGTCACCTTGCCAAAGAAGTACTTCACATTCGGCATCACCACTGTCAGCGCTCCCAATCCGTCCCACAGATTATCCAACGCAAACAGACCTTTACTGCCGGCACGTGTAGACTGATATTCCAGCGTCACAAAAGAGCGTCCCAACTCAATGGTCTGAGGCAGATATTCCTTTATAAACGCATCCGAGAAATGAAACATGTGAGAAGTAGCCAGAATCGGAGCCCCCGCTTCGTCAAAGCGCACATCCGTTCCAAGCAAATACCGGTAACCACCTAATATTTCTTCCGCCTCCGGATTCCATACGATCAACTGCTTATATGGGTGTTCCATCGTGTCGTATTCGTCGATATCCATCGACAGGCCCGTTCCTCCACCCGCAGCACGAAAGGCAATTTCTCTTAAACGACCAATTTCACGCATCACATTAGGTGCATTCTGATGGGTAATAATATAAATCTGATTATTACTTTTATTGGTCATTCGCAAGCGTCTATCTTCCGTCAACTCTGCTTTCAGCAGTTCTTTGCTCACCGGTTTAATAATCTCTTCCATATTCTTGTTATAGTGTTCTATCAGTTACAGTTTATATACAATGTCCTTCACATACTCCGCCCACTGCGCAGGAGTCTTCGATTTATCGAAAGTCTGCCAGGGAATCGGTTTTCCAAAAGTGACAGTAAAGGTTTTGTGGCGGTTCTTAAACATCTCGTCCGCCAGATACAGCATAGCAATATTGAATTTAATACCCAGTGCCTTACAAACATTCGCCAGATTGTAGAAGAAATCAGAGTTTCTGCCACCAAAATGAACGGGAACTACGTCCCGCTTCGCCTGTATGCTTTTTATAATGAATGTCTTCTTCCATTCCAGATCACGGATCACTCCGTTCTGACGCCGCGAGCAAAGTCCCGCAGGAAACATGATCATCTGGTCGTCGGACTGGAACCCGGCTTCCACCATCTTGGGAAAGTCCTTTGCCTGCTTTCCTGTCTTATTGATAGGAACACAAAGTGGGGCCAAACCGCGAAGGTTCATCAGCAGGTCATTCACCAGATACTTTACTTTCCCGTCATAATGGCGCCCCAGCACATAGCCTAGAGCCACTCCATCCTGTCCTCCCAGCGGGTGATTGGACACAAAGGTATACAATCCTTCTTTCGGCAGGTTCTCTATACCTTTCACCTCCACTTTCGCATCAAGGAACTCCATGCATGCTTCAAGGAAATCCACTCCCAGTTTATCTTTCGATTCATTCAGGAACACATTAATCTCGTCCTGATGAACTATTTTCTTCAGATAAGAAACCACAAACTTAGGGATGTACTTATATTGCTTCGGAGCTTTCGTCCGAAGTATCTTATCGACATCGATTAAAAATAAAGAGTCATCAGTCATTCTTTTCAAATAAAAATGATGCCACAAAATTAACGGTTCTTTTTTATTAATCGCAATAATTTGCCAGAAAATGCAGGATTTAAGTTTGCAACTTGAAAAAAGAACACCCAAAAACTATCAAATACCACCTAAAAACTATCCGCGGATAGTTTTTCCCCTAAATTTTGTCGGTTCATACCCTATCTCATTATCAGAAATGCCGTAAACTTGCACCATCGAAAAATACAAACGAATATTCACTTTTTAAAAGCAACGTATATGAAAAGTTTAAGCTTCAGAAAAGATTTAGTAGGAGTACAGGATGAGTTACTCCGCTTCGCATACAAACTGACAACTGACCGCGAAGAAGCAAACGATTTGTTGCAGGAGACATCACTCAAAGCATTAGACAATGAGGATAAATATATGCCCGACACAAATTTCAAAGGATGGATGTATACCATCATGCGCAATATCTTTATCAACAACTACCGTAAAGTAGTTCGCGACCAGACATTCATCGATCAGACCGATAATCTTTATCATCTGAACCTGCCACAAGACACCGGCTTTGAAAGTACGGAAAGAACGTACGACCTGAAAGAAATGCATCGGGTAGTCAACGCGCTCCCGAAAGAATATAGAGTTCCGTTCGCTATGCACGTTTCCGGCTTCAAGTACCGCGAAATCGCTGAAAAGCTGAACCTCCCGCTGGGCACCGTGAAGAGCCGTATCTTCTTCACCCGCCAGAAATTGCAGGAAGAACTGAAAGACTTTCGCTAAACCTTTAACTATATTATTTATCAATTCCAAGTTAGATATTTTTAGTGCAGATTTTTAATTGTGTTAGTTTAAGGCAGAAGAGTTACCATACCTTCTGCCTTTTTTACTAATCCCTCCTATATGACACCCGGATGTCGAGCATACTGACACCCGGGTGTTGTACGTCCTGACACCCGGGTGTCATACATACCGAGACCCGGGTGTCGTGCAAACCTCCCTCGCAAAGAAAGAAAGCCTCTCTTTCGATAAAAAAGATTCTTCCTCAATACAAACAAAAAAGCGCCGCATCTTTCCGTTTTCGCCCACTAATAAAGCATTTCCCAAACCGCATCTTTTTCAAGTAAATAAGCATTTAACAATCGGTTGAAAACTTATCTAAAAGATTTTTATGGAAAATTGTGGGGAATTGTGGGGAATTTCCTACTTTTACGCTCTCTTATTATAATAAGGTAAATGATACGTTTTTTAGGCAATATTGAAGTCAGGGCGGACGCCAAAGGAAGAGTGTTCATCCCCGCTACTTTCAGGAAGCAACTGCAAGCTGCTTCCGAAGAGAGACTTATTATGCGTAAAGACGTATTTCAGGACTGCCTGACACTGTACCCCGAGAGCGTGTGGAACGAGGAGCTGAATGAGCTCCGAAGCAGGCTGAACAAATGGAATAGCAAACACCAGCTCATTTTCAGACAGTTTGTGAGTGACGTCGAAGTAGTTACGCCCGACAGCAACGGACGCATACTGATCCCGAAGCGTTACTTACAGATTTGTAATATCCGTGGAGATATACGCTTTATCGGTATCGACAACAAGATAGAGATTTGGGCCAAAGAACGGGCAGAACAACCGTTCATGTCCCCCGAAGAGTTCGGTGCAGCATTAGAAGAGATTATGAACGATGAAAATAGACAAGATGGAGAAAGATGAGTTGACATACCACGTACCCGTACTGCTAAAGGAAAGCGTTGACGGAATGAATATTCATCCGGACGGAACGTATGTAGACGTTACCTTCGGAGGAGCAGGGCATTCGCGCGAGATTCTTTCACGCCTTGGAGAAGGCGGGCGCCTGCTGGGATTCGATCAGGACGAGGATGCCGAACGGAATATCGTCAATGATCCCCACTTCACCTTTGTACGCAGCAACTTCCGCTATTTGCAGAATTTCCTGCGGTATCATGACATCGAACAGGTGGACGCAATCCTCGCCGACCTCGGCGTGTCCTCCCACCATTTCGACGACAGCGAGCGTGGCTTCTCATTCCGTTTTGACGGAGCGCTGGATATGCGCATGAACAAACGTGCAGGACTCACCGCCGCCGACATCGTCAACACATACGAAGAAGAACGGCTCGCAAACATCTTCTATCTGTACGGTGAACTGAAGAACAGCCGCAAACTGGCATCCGCCATCGTAAAAGCCAGAAACGGACAGTCTATCCGGACTATCGGCGAGTTTCTGGAAATCATCAAGCCGCTTTTCGGACGCGAACGGGAGAAGAAAGAACTGGCGAAAGTATTTCAGGCACTCCGCATTGAAGTGAATCAGGAAATGGAAGCACTGAAAGAAATGCTGGCAGCAGCCACCGAAGCGCTCAAACCGGGGGGGCGCCTTGTAGTGATCACGTATCACTCACTGGAAGACCGCATGGTGAAGAATATCATGAAAACAGGAAACGTAGAACAGACACCCGGCAGAATCAGTGCCCACATGGTATCGATCATCCCCATCCTGTTTAAGACCAGATATTCTGACAGCATCAGAATCTGAAACGGGAAAAGCATCAACACGATGTAGAGCGAAAGCAGCACCTTTTTCCCCGGAAAATGCCAGCGTGCAAATCCCCAGGCTGCCGGAAGGCTGAGCAGAAGTTGTCCTCCGATTACCCCGCCTGCGATCTTCACCGAATTCCAGAACATGACATAATACCCCGGCTCATCCAAAAGCAGTTCCACGTAATGCCGTAAAGTTGGCTCAAATGGCAGCCATGTCCATTGAATCGTTCCATCTGCGGACCAGAGTGCCGCCAGAGAATTTCCCAGTTCCGCTGTACTCTTCAGCGAACCGCCCAGCAGAAAAATCAACGGATATACTGCTGCAAAAGAAAAAACAAACAGCAGAAGAAATATAAAAACCCGTATTGCAATCCGAAACACTTTCATCCTTTTCCCGCTCCTTATGACGCTTCCCTGTCAAATAACTTCTGAAATACCATGATCAGCACAAACAGGACAAGTCCCATCAGCACTGCACCTGCTGCCAGTTTATTGACCGCCAGATCCCGGAACCAGTTATTAAACAGATGCTGCAACAGATAAATATGCTGTTCCGGATAATCCCCGGCAACCAGATAGGCCTCCCGGAATACTTTAAAACCATTGATCAGGGATAATGTCAGAATCAAAAATAACGAGGACCAGAGATTCGGCATTGTAATATGTAAAAAGCACTGTCCTTCACCGGCTCCATCCACTCTCGCAGCCTCATAAATTTCAGAGGGAATCGTGGCAAGTGCCGCCAGCCAGAGAACGATATCATACCCAAGATTTTTCCAGATATAACTGAATACCAGAATAGCAAAAGAATACCTTGTATTCAGCCAGTTCTGTCCTTCCACACCAAACACTCCCAGAAAATCACTCAGGAAACCATTTCTGGTAAAAAGCACATTCCATAGCAGTACAATGGAAGCTACCGGCATCGCCATCGGAAGGAGAAACACACTTTTCAGCCAGTTTCCAATCACCTTATTCTTCCCCAGATAAAAGTGACAGAAACAGAAGCAGCGGGACACAGACTGCCAGAAACAGAACCGTATTCCCCGCTGCCAGCCGAAAAGATGTATTTTCAACAACTGTTTTATAATTGTCCATCCCGACAAATCTCTGCCCGGTTCCATCCAGAAACGATCTGCGGATCACATCCAGATAAGGAATCACAAACAGCACCAGTACACCGGTCAGACTTGGCAGTAAAAACAGATATGCGTGCATGGAACCATTCTTTCGGACGTTCCTCTTCTTATCATTCATCCTCTTATTCCCCAAGATACAGATCAATCCGGTTGGCTGCCGCAGATACAGCATCATCCAGACCTGTCGAACCATTCAGATAAGAAGTCAGAGCTTCCCTCACAATATCACGCAGGATCACATCATCCGTAAACACATGATCCATCTGGCGGATCTGCTGTTCCAGTGATGTATTCTCTTCCTCGGATGGTGCATAAATATAAAAACTGTCCATATCGTCTCCCATATACAGTTCGCAGATCAGACCATCCTCATCCATATCCATGCCATCGCCCCGGACTGCACTGCGAAATGTATCCAGTGTAACCGGCTCGTACCAGTTCATATTCAGCTTCTGGGCCTTATTTTCAAGAGAAAACCGGATAAAATCCTCTACCATATCTGCCTTTGCAGTATTCGCATTCACCGCCAGAATATTGCAGGGCTGATACATCGGATACAATGCATAATCCGCTTCTCCATTGTGTTGCTGTGTCGTAAGTGCACCGAGATCCGTCACTCCTGCCACCAGTCCTGCGGATACATTTACGGAATCATTATAGTGAATTTCCACTTCACCTGCCTGAATACTGGTTGTTGTGGCATCTTCCGGCAGATTTTTATCCGAGGTCGTTTCTGCCAGTTTTCCACATAACTCCATGTATTCTTTCAGGGCTTTTTTATTCACCGTCTTATCATGAATCATATTTTCCGCATATATATCATACAAAAACTGTGTGTACTGTGAAAAAGCGTGATAGTCGGCAGTATACTGATAACCGGAAATTCCGGCCTCATTTATATGTTTCAGAATCCACTGACCGGTAACAGACGCAGAACTGATTTCCGGGGAGGAACCAATCGCTCCCTGCACTGCATAAAGCAGAAAATCTGTCGGTACTGCATACAATTTCCCATCTTTTCTGTAAGTCTCTGCTATATTTGTGAAATACGCGTCTTCCGACATATTCAGATCCACAGGAAGCAGGAGCCCCATATCCGTATATTTTTCAACAGACAGGCCATCCATAACGATCAGATCCGGTCCACTGCCGCTTAGCAATTCCGTATTCAGCTGTTTGATTGCATCCGTCCTCGTAAGTGCCGCTTCCTCGTCCATTCCGGTCCGGAGTTCCACCTTCAGTTCCGGATGCTCCTGCTGATACAGCATGGCAGTCTGCGTTACCGCAGTATTTTTGGTAAGACTGTAAATCGTAAAGGAAGCCGTATTCTGTTCCGGATCCGGCTCGATTCTCCACAGAGTAGTCTCTCCGGTAGTAAGCGTACTCAGATAATAGGTATTCTGTTTTCCCTTGCATACCGGGGACATCCCATTGAAACAGGTCTGTCCATGAACCGTAGCAGGAACAGACAATACATTGACGGTTCTTCCATCCCTGTATTCATAAATCGCTTTCGTCGTAACACACATCACCGTGTCACCGAATGCTTTCATCGGTGCAAACACTTCACGATCATTTGCGTCCCACATCTCTTCTACAAATTTCTTCAGCCCGGCTTCCGGTTCCTGTTCCTCTAATGTCTCTTTGTTCAGGCAATATTTAATCTCATTCCCATATACAACAAACTGATCTTTCACTGAGAAAAAGCCTGCAGAGCAATAATCATAAGAAAGCGTTTTTAAAGGCTTCTGCTGCTCTGTATCATACAACACGCATTGTTCTGTGCCTGCGACCGATACAACATGGTCATTTACCATACTGATATTCCATGCATATCCGCCAATCTTTGTAAACAAATCTCCGGCGTTCAGTTCCTCACTTTTCTTCTCCGTGACCCGCATCAGATGACATCCGCCCGCATCGGATTCACTGTCTTCCGGATCTGATACGATCACAAACGCTTCCAGACCATCTTTGCTTTCCTGTAACGTCCCGGCCATCAGATAGCTGTCTTCCGGCAGGGTATCGGGAAGCTGCATCTCGTCCTCCCAGTTTTCTCCCTGATCAGAACTTTTCCAGACAAATACCGGTTTTTCTCCGTTCTCAGCCTCACCATCTGTCAGTGCATAAATGTCACCGTTTTCAGACGACAACAGATCATAATAATAGGAATCCCCGATACTGATGACAGATCCCGAACCGGTACCATTTTCCATCGCAGTCTCATTTTCCGCGCTTGTGCTTCCATCCTGTGCAGCCTTTTTGTCATTTCCACATCCTGCAAGCAAACATACAGTCATCCCAAGTATTGCTGTCATTCCCCATATCTTCTTCATCTTTGTTCCCCCAATTCAATGTGCCGGCATA
>ERZ835109.1243-NODE-1243-length-21827-cov-3.819447_pt1 | contig 21827 bp, 18 predicted proteins | sample MGYA00519946_ERZ835109 | MGnify/ENA primary metagenome ERZ835109 (study PRJEB31850, sample SAMEA3708771) | human gut metagenome | biome: human gut; feature: human-associated habitat; material: faeces | place: China | collected 2014 ...
GACGAGCGTACCGGAAGAGTTGTTATGATGGGGGCCCTTGATAATCTTGTGAAAGGTGCTGCGGGACAGGCAGTTCAGAATATGAACCTGCTGTTTGGTCTGGATGAAAGCGAAGGATTGAATCTTGTTCCGATGTTCCCGTAATTATAAATATGTATGGAAGGAAACAAGATTTTATGGAAATAAAGATTCGCCCGATGACGATGAAAGATTATGATGAAGTATATGCACTGTGGATGACCATAAAAGGATTTGGAATCCGAAGCATTGATGATTCCAGAGAAGGGACAGCGCGTTTTCTGAAACGGAATCCGACTACCAGTATTGTGGCAGAAGCGGACGGCAAACTGGTAGGGGCGATTTTATGCGGACATGACGGTAGAACCGGCTGTTTTTACCATGTGTGTGTGAATGAGGCTTATCGTAACCACGGCATTGGAAAGCAGATGGCAACAGCGGCAATGCGTGCCTTACAGCGTGAGCAGATCAATAAAGTAAATCTGATCGCTTTTAAGAAAAATGAACTCGGCAATCACTTCTGGCAGGACGAAGGCTGGAAAATGAGAGACGATGTGAATTATTATGATTTTATATTGAATGACGAGAATATTACAAAATTCAATGAATAAGATAAATTAAATTTTAGAACAAATAATAAAAAACAGCAGATACAACGATACCGATGTGAAAATGTATCTGACAGGAGGATTGGATCATGAAACAGATTACAGGTGGCGCAACAGCGGCAAAAGGATTCCAGGCAGCTTGTACCGCGGCAGGAATCAAATATGAAAATCGTACTGATATGGCAATGATTTACAGCCAGGTACCGTGTCGTGTAGCAGGAACGTTTACGACAAATCTTGTAAAGGCAGCACCGGTACTCTGGGATCGGGATATCGTGAAAAACAGTGACTATGCACAGGCAGTTGTTGTCAACAGCGGTGTTGCTAATGCCTGTACCGGAAAAGAGGGCGATGACGCGTGCGCGGCAGAAGCAAAGGCTGTATCCGAAGCATTACAGATTCCGGAAAGTGCAGTATTGGTTGCCTCTACCGGTGTTATCGGCGCACAGCTTCCAATGGATAAAATCTGTGCAGGAATTAAAGAACTTCCAAAGAAGCTTGGCAGTTCATTAGAGCATGGCACACTGGCGGCAGAAGCCATTATGACGACAGATACCGTGGACAAGCAGGTTGCCGTACAGATTGAGGTCGGCGGAAAGACGGTTACAGTTGGCGGTATGTGTAAGGGAGCCGGTATGATTCACCCGAACATGGCAACAATGCTGTGCTTTGTGACAACCGATGCGTGCATTAAAAAAGATGCTTTGCAGAAAATGACGAAAGCGATTGTCAGCGATACTTTTAATATGATTTCTGTAGATGGTGATACCTCGACAAACGATACAGTCTTAGTACTTGCAAATGGCATGGCGGAAAATGATATTATTACCGAAGACAGTAAGGATTATCAGGCATTTTATGATGCACTGTTTTATGTACTGCGTGAGCTTTCTAAAAAGATTGCCGGTGACGGCGAAGGCTGTACCTGTCTGTTTGAAGTGCAGGTAAAAAATGCGGCAGCAAAAGAACAGGCAAAGGTGCTTGCAAAGTCGATTGTCACTTCAAGTCTTACAAAAGCGGCAATTTTCGGACACGATGCGAACTGGGGCAGAATCCTCTGTGCAATGGGCTATTCAGGTGCGGACTTAGAACCGGAAAAAGTAGATATTTACTTTGAAAGCGAAGCCGGAAAGTTAAAAATTGTAGAAAACGGAAAAGCAACCGATTACAGTGAAGAAAAAGCAACGGAAATCTTATCAAAGAATCCGGTTATTGCTATTGCAGATGTAAAAATGGGAAATGAAGAAGCAACCGCATGGGGCTGTGATTTGACATTTGACTATGTAAAAATTAACGCGGATTACCGCTCATAATGAAGCTTCGTATTAAAGATACGGCAGCGGAAATATTTTGCGGTGGCAGGTAAAAACACTGTTAAAAGTGTATATTCAAAATGGAGAGAACAGACATGGAAATGAATGAAGAATTGAAAAAAGCGCAGGTTCTGGTGGAAGCGCTTCCATATATCCAGAAATTTAACAGAAAGATTATCGTTGTCAAATACGGCGGCAGTGCAATGGTTGACGAAGAATTAAAAAGAAAAGTCATTCAGGACGTTGTACTGTTAAAGCTGGTAGGCTTTAAGCCGATTATCGTACACGGCGGTGGCAAGGAAATCAGCAAATGGGTTGAAAAATCCGGCATGGAACCGCATTTCTTAAACGGACTGCGCGTAACCGATGAGCCGACAATGGAAATCGCCGAAATGGTTTTAAATAAGGTCAATAAAAGCCTTGTATCCATGATTGAAGAACTCGGCGTCAAGGCCTGCGGTATCAGTGGTAAAGACGGTGGCATGTTAAAGGTGGATAAAAAGCTTTCCGGCGGCGAAGACATCGGCTATGTAGGTGAAGTCAAGGAAGTGGATACAACACTGCTTCATACACTGTTACAGGACGATTTCCTTCCGGTTATCTGCCCGATTGGATATGATGATAATTTCCATGCTTACAATATTAATGCTGATGATGCGGCATGTGCCATTGCAAGAGCAGTTAACGCAGAAAAGCTGGCATTCCTTACGGATATTGAGGGCGTTTACAGAGATTACAACGACAAGTCTTCCCTGATTTCAGAGCTTTCAACAGATGAAGCTAGAGAACTGCTTGCGGGCGGTACAATCGGCGGCGGAATGCTTCCGAAGCTGAACAACTGCATTGATGCGATTGAACACGGCGTATCCCGTGTCCATATCTTAGACGGCAGAATTCCGCACTGTCTGTTACTTGAAATCTTTACAAACAAAGGTATCGGTACAGCGATTTTAAGCAACGAAGCAGAACGTTTTTATGATACAAACATTTAACGAAAATTTGGGAGGGAAAAATGGATACAAAGACAATTATTGAAACAGCCGAGGAGCATTTGATTCATACCTACAACCGTTACCAGATTGTACTGGATAAAGGGGACGGTGTGCATTTATACGACACAGACGGCAAGGAATATCTGGATTTTGGTGCCGGTATTGCCGTATTTGCATTAGGATATAACAATAAAGAATATAATGATGCCTTAAAGGCACAGATTGACAAGCTGGTACATACATCGAACTACTTTTACAACGAACCGGCGGCAAAGGCGGCAAAAATGCTGACCAAAGCGACCGGAATGGACAGAGTATTTTTTACCAACAGCGGTACGGAAGCTGTTGAAGGTGCGATTAAGCTTGCAAAGAAATATGCGTATTTAAAGGATGGCTCAACCGACCATGAAATTATTGCAATGGAACATTCTTTCCACGGCAGAAGCATGGGTGCGCTTGCCGTAACAGGCAACAAGCACTATCAGGAAGCCTTTGGACCGATGATTCCGGGAATCCGTTTTGCACAATACAACAATCTGGAAAGCGTAAAGGAACTTGTAAATGAAAAGACCTGCGCGATTATTTTTGAAACCGTTCAGGGAGAGGGCGGCGTTTATCCGGCAAAGAAGGAATTTATCGAAGGTGTCAGAAAGCTTTGTGACGAAAAGGGTATCCTTTTAATTTTAGATGAAATTCAGTGCGGCATGGGCAGAACCGGTTCGATGTTTGCTTATCAGCAGTACGGTGTGAAGCCGGATATTGTAACGGTTGCCAAGGCTTTAGGCTGTGGTGTGCCGGTCGGAGCATTTGCGGCAAAGGATGAAGTAGCAAAAGCCCTGGTTCCCGGCGATCACGGCACAACTTACGGCGGAAATCCGCTGGCTTGTGCGGCGGCAGTCAAGGTATTTGAACTGTTTGACAGCTTAAAGGTGTTAGACAATGTAAAAGAAGTCGGCGCATATTTAGCTTCCGAGCTGGATAAAATTGTGGCTGAATACGATATTGCGACAGAGCGCAGGGGAATGGGGCTGATTCAGGGCTTACAGCTTAGTGTCAATCCAAAAGACGTGATTGCAAATGCACTCGATAACGGACTGATTTTATTCTCAGCCGGAACAAATGTCATTCGTTTTGTACCACCGCTTGTTATTACAAAGGCAGATGTGGACGAGATGATTGTCAGACTGAAAAAATCTTTGGATTCTTGCAGATAAGACTTTTTAAAAGAGAAAATACATGCTATAATTAATTGTTATATTAAGACTTGTACCCGCGGTGCAGGTCTTAATATTTGCTTATAAACCCCGTGAAATCATGGAAAGGTAAATTAATTGGTATGAAGATTTTAAAAAGAGTAACAGCAGTTTTGCTCACAGCAGTTGTTGCCGTTTCGTTTACGGCATGCGGCGGACGCAGTGAACATGCAAAAAAGCTGAATATAGATACAGCCGTTTCGATTAATATCTGGTATCAGGATGATGCGTATACGTCTTATTTGGATTATATTGCACAGCAGTTTCATAAGGCAAATGAATTTATTACGGTTAATCCGGTGAAAGTAGAGGAAAATAACCTGCTGGATGCCGTTTATAACGGCAGCATTGCGCAAAATAATGTGGCAGATGTATATCTTATGGAAGCATCGGATATGCAACGCGCATATTTAATGGGGCTGACGGCGGAAAATGATGCGTATACACAGTACTATTCACAGAAGCATTTTCCGGTAACGGCGATTAATGCGGCGTGCTATGAAGGAAAACTTTACGGCTATCCGGTCACATTTCACACGGCAGTCATGGTGTATAATAAAAAATATACCACAGCACCGGATAATTTTGAACAGATTGAAGCATTTTTAAATTCATATCAGGTCACAGATGAAAATAAAGATGTCGACATGATTGTAGGCTGGGATACACAGGATTTGTGGACAAATTACGCATTTGGCGGAAGTTATGTGGATAATGGCGGCACACTGGGCGAGGATGCGAAAAGCGATGTCCAGACGGAAGCGTTAAAGGCAGCGATGACAGAGTATGCGGCACTTCAGAATACTTTTGGAATTGTTGATAAAACACAGAAAGAATATAAGCAGATGTTTATAAACAATCAGCTTATTTATACGATACTGGATTCCACGCAGTTAGCGGACTTAAATGCTTCCGGTGTGGATTACGGCATCTGTGCCGTGCCGGGGGCAAAGACGGGATTTGGTACACAGAGCCTTTCGGATACGACACTTGCTATGGTCAATCCGTATTCAGAAAACACGGATACTGCCAAGGCAGTAGCGCAGGCAATCAGTTATGATTATGCGGATTTGCTTGAAAAGGATACCGGTTACATCAGCGCGAGAACCGATGTGGCGGACAAGAATAAAAAGGTGCTGTACCAGCCGTTGTATGAAGTATATGCGAAGTCTGACAGCTATGCAAAATATATCGGGGCAGATGAATTTTATGTCAGATATTCCATTTTACTGCACAATATCTGGAAAGGCGAAGATTTAAATGAGTCGGTAGATGCTTTTATAAAGGCAGTCAGCCGTTAAAAAGATGAATAGAAAACCTGTCATTTACTCATATTAGATAGAGAAATTTTATCAATATGGAGGAAGAAATGGCAGGTTTTTTGATTGCAATTATTTCAGGGGCGCTTATGAGTGTCCAGGGGGTATTTAATACAACGGCGACAAAGAGCAGCAGTATCTGGGTGGCGGCATCTTTTGTGCAGATTACGGCATTTGCAACGTGCGTGCTGATGTGGTTTTATGACGGACGTCCGCCTATTGCGGGACTGTTTCAGGTACAGCCAAAGTATGCGCTTCTTGGCGGCGTCATCGGTGCATTTATTACGTATACGGTTGTGCGGGCAATGGGAAGCCTCGGAACAGCAAAGGCAGAGATTACGATTGTGATTTCACAGATTGCCGTGGCATATATCATTGAACTGTTTGGGTTGTTTGGCAGTAAACGGGCAGATTTTTCATGGTTAAAGCTTTTGGGGCTGGCACTGGCAATCGGCGGTGTGGTGCTGTTTAATGTCTGTGGGAATCAGGAATAGCCCCGTAAAAAACAACAAGTGGAAATCTGTGTGCGGGAATGGTATAATAGGCGCAGGTTTTTAGAAATTAGGAGAGAAAGCACGGAGGTACTTTGTGGAAGATTTATTTAAAATACACGGAATTGTAAATTTGAAAAAAGGCGAGGGAAGAACGTTAAAAGCCGGAGGAATGTGGGTTTACGACAATGAAATCGCAAGCACCATGGGAGAAATCGTTGACGGCGGACTCGTAGAAGTACATGATTTTGACGGCTATTTTATGGGTATCGGATATATCAACCGCCGCTCTAAAATTACGGTCAGAATGATGAGCCGCAGAACGAGGGAGATTGACAGGGCATTTATGGAACAGCGCGTGCGCGCCTGTGTGGATTATAGAAAACATACGGTGGATATGTCTTCCTGCCGTCTGATATTCGGTGAAGCGGATTTCCTGCCGGGCATTGTGATTGATAAATTTTCTGATGTGCTGGTTGTCGAATCGCTGGCACTCGGAATTGACCGTTTTAAGCCGCTGATTGTAGAACTGTTAAAGCAGGTTTTAAAAGAAGAAGGCATGCCAATCCGCGGTGTTTATGAAAGAAGCGATGCCAAGGTGCGTCTGCAGGAGGGCATGGAGCGTTTCAAGGGCTTTATCGGAGAAGAATTTGACACCAAGGTATCTATCGTGGAAAACGGCGTGAAATATATGGTCGATGTAAAAGACGGTCAGAAGACAGGATTTTTCTTAGACCAGAAATACAACCGTGCCGCAATCCGTCCGATGTGTAAAGATGCAAAGGTGTTAGACTGCTTTACGCATACCGGTTCATTTGCATTAAATGCGGGCATGGCGGGCGCAAAGAGCGTGCTGGGTGTGGACGCATCGGAACTCGGCGTTGCACAGGCAACGGAAAATGCCGCATTAAACGGACTGTCAGACCGCGTATCCTTTATCTGTGAAGATGTATTTGAACTGCTTCCAAGACTGGAAAAAGAGGGCGAATTGTTTGATGTGGTCATCTTAGACCCGCCGGCATTCACAAAATCGCGCAATTCTATTAAAAATGCAGTAAAAGGATACAGAGAAATTAATCTGCGTGCAATGAAGCTTGTTAAAAACGGCGGCTATCTTGCAACATGCTCCTGCTCACATTTTATGAATCCGGAGCTGTTTTCAAAGACGATTGGCGAAGCTGCCGCCAATGTGCATAAGCGCCTGCGCCAGATTGAATATAAAACGCAGTCTCCGGACCACCCGATTTTATGGTCGAGAGATGAGGAGTCACTGTATCTGAAGTTTTATATTTTTCAGGTGTGTGATGAATTGTAGGAGGGGAGAAAATAAGTGATTACGGGAGAATTAAAAAATAAAATAGACAGCCTGTGGGATATTTTTGCCGCAGGCGGGCTTGTCAATCCGTTAGAGGTGATTGAACAGATTACATATTTGATGTTTATTCATGATTTAGATGATTCGGATAACAGGAGAGCCAAAGAAAGTGTCATGCTGGGACTGCCGTACGAGAGTATTTTTAAAGAAGAAATTCAAATCGGCTCGCAGACGGTAGACGGTACACAGTTAAAATGGTCGGTATTCCGCGATTTTCCGGCGGACAGAATGTACAGTGTCATGCAGGAGTGGGTATTTCCGTTTATTAAAACACTGCACAGCGATAAGAACAGTGCATATTCAAAATATATGGACGATGCGATTTTTAAACTGCCGACACCACTTCTGTTATCAAAGGTTGTGGATTCCTTAGATGAAATTTACAGATTGATGAACGAGGTGCAGAGTGCCGATGTGCGTGGTGATGTATACGAGTATCTGCTTTCAAAAATTGCACAGTCCGGTCTGAACGGACAGTTCAGAACACCAAGACACATTATCAGAATGATAGTTGAAATGATGAATCCTTCTGCAGACGAAATGATTTGTGACCCGGCATGCGGTACATCGGGATTTTTAGTTGCGGCGGGTGAATATTTAAAAGAAAAAAGAAAAGAAGAAATTTTTTTTGACAAGCAGAAAAAAGACCACTATATGAATCATATGTTTTATGGCTATGATATGGACAGAACAATGCTTCGTATCGGTGCGATGAATATGATGACACACGGAATTGACAATCCCTGTATTGAATACCGGGACAGTCTGTCAGACCAGAATACGGATAAGAATAAATATTCCCTGATATTAGCAAATCCGCCTTTTAAGGGCAGTCTTGATGCGGAATCCGTATCCGGTGATTTGTTAAAGGTGTGCAAAACCAAAAAGACAGAGCTATTATTTTTGGCATTGTTTTTGCGCATTTTAGATGTCGGCGGCAGATGTGCCTGTATCGTTCCGGACGGTGTGTTGTTCGGAGCTTCAACGGCACATAAGGCAATTCGGAAGGAAATTGTTGAAAATCAGCGTCTGGAAGCGGTTGTTTCCATGCCTTCCGGCGTATTTAAGCCGTATGCCGGTGTTTCAACGGCGATTCTTGTATTTACAAAGACCGGACACGGCGGAACAGACAATGTGTGGTTTTATGATATGACCGCAGACGGATTCAGTCTGGACGATAAGAGAACGCCGGTTAATGAAAATGATATACCGGATATTGTGGAACGTTTTCATCATCGTGAACAGGAAACAGAGCGCAAGCGCACGGAAAAGTCGTTTATGGTTTCAAAGCAGGAGATTGTTGATAACGGATACGACCTGAGTATTAACAAGTATAAGGAAGTGGAATATGTTCCGGTTGAATATCCGCCGACGTCGGAAATTATGGCAAATATCCGTGAAATTGAGAGTGAAATCGGCAATGAAATGGACGAGCTGGAGCGGCTGTTAAATTTATAGGAAAGGGAAACAAATTCGGATTTGTAGGAATGATGATATGACTGAAAAAGAGTTAAAGGTGCCATTTTCGGCACCTTTGAATGAATTAGATACAGAAGAACAGACTTATGGTTGCAGAGCCAATAATTCAGATATTTGTTCAAATAATTCTGTTCAAGGAGTTTGTGCCTTTACTTCAGATGATTGTGTCTGCCGCAAACCTTCAAGAGCTTGGAAGAAGCAGTATATCAAGTTGAAAGCAGGTGAACTGAATGGTTAAAGACATGATTGAACTTGGAGATGTTGCAACTTATATCAATGGTTATGCTTTTAAACCAAAAGATAGAGGTAAGGTGGGATTGCCAATTATTCGTATTCAAGACCTTACTGGTAATGCGTATGATTTGGGATTCTATGATGGTGAGTATCCAGAGAAAATAGAAATAAATGATGGTGATGTATTGATATCTTGGTCTGCAAGTTTAGGTGTATATGTTTGGAACAGAGGTAGAGCTTTATTAAATCAGCATATTTTTAAAGTGGTATTTGACAAAGTAGATATTGATAAGAATTATTTTGTATATGCTGTTAGCCAAAAGTTGGTTGAAATGGGTATGAAAACTCATGGCGCAACTATGAAACATATTGTAAAGAAAGACTTTGATGCGATGATGATTCCGTATCCTTCATTAAATGAACAGGCAGATATAGCTATTAATTTGAATAAAGTTTCCAATGTTATAGAAGCCCGTAAGCAAGAATTACAGTTGTTAGATGAACTCATTAAAGCCCGATTTGTGGAGCTGTTTGGTGACCCGGTTTTAAATCCTTATGGATATGAAAAGGTATCGCTTTCTGAATTAGCTGAAGTTAAGATAGGACCATTTGGTTCACTTCTTCATAAAGAAGATTATATACAAGGAGGACACCCGTTGATTAATCCATCTCATATTGTTAATGGGGAAATTGTTTTTGATGATAAACTAACAATTTCAGATGAAAAATATGATGAACTATCAACATACCAATTAAAAATAGGTGATGTTGTAATGGGGAGGCGGGGCGAAATGGGTAGATGTGCAGTTGTGTCAGGTGAAGGTTATTTATGTGGAACGGGAAGTATGCTTATTAGAACGAAAGGTGAGGTTACGGCAGATTATATTCAAAAGATAATTTCATTTCCTTCTTTTAAGAAAATGATTGAAGATATGGCTGTGGGGCAGACAATGCCTAATCTTAATATACCAATAGTATCTAGTTTTCAAATAATTAAGTCTCCAATGGAAGTGCAAAATAGTTATTATTCATTTGTTGAGCGAATCCGCAAATCAAAAGTTGCAGTACAAATAAACAAAGATACAACTCAAGAGTTATTAATAATATATATTTTTACTGTAAATAAATACTACCATAAGTAGGCTGCATCCAATTTGAAAAATATTAAAATTACTATTGCAAAATATACACGTATATGGTATGAAAGCATTATCACATCGAATGTCAGAGTACAGAATATGGAAGTATATATGTCACGAAAAGTCATCTGATGGTACTTTCCAAAGAAATAGTTACGGAACTGGCGCAGATAGTAGAAGGCTGATGATATGATAGAATTATAAAGAAAAATCACAATTCTGCCCCAAAAGATGTATAAATATGGTAGAATAGTACATATGGATTTAATATTTTCCAACGTACGATATACTAAAGGGGGAGATGCGTATGACAAACTTTGATTACTTAAAGGAAGAACCGAAGTTTTCAACATTTGCAGATGTAGCAATTTCAGCTGAAAAAATAATCTTAATGGACCCACAGGCAAGTGTTGTCAACAGCCGCCGGGCAATGGAATTTGCAATTAAGTGGATGTATTCCGTTGAAAAAAGTCTGGCGATGCCGTATCAGGACAACCTGTATAGTCTGATGAGCGATTCGGATTTCAGGCAGTTCGTGGGGGAGGATATCTGGAAGCGTCTGGACTATATCCGTGCGTGTGGAAATACGGTTGCGCATACGAGTAGAAAATCAGGACGGGACGAAGCAATGTTGTGCCTTGAAAATTTGGCGATTTTTCTGGATTTTGTTGCCTGCTGTTATTCACGCAATTATCAGGAACATATATTTGACCGGGGAATTATTAATGCCCGGATTGAAAAGATAAAAAAGTCAAAGCAGGAAGCGGCAGCAGTTCAGGAAGAACTGGCAAAGCAGAAAGAACACAACGCGCAGCAGGAACTTGATTTAAAAAAGCTGATAGAGGAAAATGCGGCATTAAAAGAAGAATTGTCGGCAAGACGGAAAGAACAGAAGCCGCAGTATATTCCAAAACCGCTTGATTTATCGGAATATGAAACAAGAAAGCTTTATATTGATGTCATGCTTCGGGAAGCGGGCTGGATAGAGGGACAGAATTGGATAAATGAAGTTGATGTTGCGGATATGCCAAGCATTTCCGAAATGGGGCGCATTGATTATGTTTTATATGATGAAAGGCAGATACCGCTTGCAATTATTGAGGCAAAGCGGACATGTGTCGACGTGGTAAAAGGCAGACATCAGGCAAAGTTATATGCAGATGCGCTGGAAAAAGAGTATGGCAGAAGACCTGTTATCTTTTTAACAAATGGTTTTGATACGCGTATCGTGGACGGACAGTATCCTGAGAGAAAATGTGCCGGCATTTACTCAAAGCGGGATTTGGAAAAGTGGTTTAATTTAAGAAAAATGCGTACCCACTTGAACAATGTTACCGTAGATAAAGAAATTGCAGGCAGATACTATCAGGAAGCGGCGATTAAAGCGGTATGCAGTAGTTTTGATGAAAAGAATCGAAGAAAAGCACTGCTTGTTATGGCGACCGGTTCAGGAAAAACAAGAACCGTGATTGCATTATGCAAAATTTTACTGGAAGCAGGCTGGGTGAAAAATATTTTATTTCTTGCAGACAGAAATTCACTGGTGACTCAGGCAAAGAGAAACTTTGTCAATTTAATGAAGGGGCTTTCCTGTACCAATCTGGTAGAAGAAAAGGATAATTACAATGCGCGTGCGGTCTTTTCAACGTATCAGACGATGATGCACTGTATTGATACGGTCAATGATAAGGAAGGAAAAATTTTTACCTGCGGACATTTTGATTTAATTATCTGTGATGAAGCACACCGGTCGATTTACAACAAGTATAGGGATATTTTTAATTATTTTGATGCACCACTGATTGGTTTGACAGCGACACCAAAGGACGAGATTGATAAAAATACATATGAAGTATTTGAACTGGAAAACGGTGTGCCTACATATGGATATGATTTGGCGGCGGCAGTAAAAGACGAGTATTTAGTGGATTATGTTTCTTGCGAATCAGAGCTTAAATTTTTAAAAGACGGCATTGTATATGATGATTTGCCTGATGATGAAAAGGAAATTTATGAAGCAACCTTTGAAACAGAAGACGGAAAGATACCGGAGTCGATTGATTCTTCTGCATTAAATCAGTGGCTTTTTAATGAAGATACTATCCGCAAAGTTTTAAATGAAGTAATGACAAAAGGAATCAGAGTCGATTACGGAGAAAGAATCGGAAAGACGATTATTTTTGCAAAAAACCACCGTCATGCTGAAAAAATACAGGAGGTATTTTATAAAGAGTATCCGTATCTGGTAGATTATGCAAAGGTCATTGATAATTATACAGCTTATGCGCAAAGTGCGATTGATGAATTTTCTGACCCGAAAAAACTGCCGCAGATTGCCATTTCTGTAGATATGCTGGATACAGGAATTGATATTCCAGAGGTCGTCAATCTAGTGTTTTTTAAGAAAGTAATGAGTAAGGCAAAGTTCTGGCAGATGATAGGCAGAGGAACAAGGCGCTGTGAGGGGCTGCTTGACGGACTGGATAAAGATAAGTTTTATATATTTGATTTCTGTGGAAATTTTGAATTCTATCGTGAAAACGGCAAAGGGAAAGAAGCCGGTGCAGTGCAGACATTACAGACCTCGATTTTTAACCTGCAATTTGAACTTTCATTTAAGTTGCAGGACCTTGCCTGCCAGGTGGACAGACTTATCGAATATAGAAAAGCATTGGTTCATGAAATGGCAGAAAAGGTTCAGCAGCTTCCGAAAAACAATTTTGCGGTCAGCCAGCATTTAAGATATGTGGAGATGTATTCTTTAGAGAATAATTATCAGAATATCACCTATGAAGATACACTTATGGTGAAAGAAGAAGTTGCACCGCTTATTTTGCCGGATAAAGATGATGCTAAAGCGGTGCGTTTTGATGCGTTGATGTATCATATTGAGTTAGCAAGCCTTGCAGGAAAATCTTATACCCGTGCAATGGGTGATTTGCAAAGAAAGGTTACAGGGCTTGCCCGTATTGCTCATATTCCGGAGATACAGCAGCAAAAGGAACTGATTCATAAGATTTTAAATACGGATTATGTACAGCGTGCGGGAATGAATGACTTTGAAGAAATCCGCACCAGATTGCGTGATTTAATGAAATATGTGTCTGATAAAGAGCAGAAATATGATGTTGAAATTAATCTGACCGATGAAATTCTGTCCACAGAGTGGAAGGAATCAGAGCTTGAAAGTGATATGCTTAAAAACTATAAAGCAAAGGCAGAGTATTATATCAGACAGCATCAGGATAAAACGGCGATTGCAAAGTTAAAGACAAACCAGCCGCTGACAGCCCCAGATGTTACAGAACTGGAAGATATTTTGTGGAAAGAAATCGGTACGAAAAAGGACTATGAAAATGAGGTTGGTACAAAGCCATTGGGTGAATTTGTCCGTGAAATTGTCGGACTGGATATGAACACGGCAAAGGAAGCATTTTCAGAGTATTTAAAAGAATCCAACATGGATAGCAGGCAGATTTATTTTGTCAATCAGATTGTGGAATACATTGTCCAAAATGGAATGATGAAAGATTTTTCTGTCTTACAGGAATCCCCATTTACAGACAGGGGAAGCATTACAGAGATATTTACGGATATGAAAGTATGGATTGGCATTAAGAAGGTGATAGACAGTATTAATGCCAATGCGGCGGCATAGAAACAGAGCTGTTGTACTGACTTTTATGATTAAACACAAACGTCAGACAACAGCTCTGTTTTAACTTTCCTTCTGAATCCGGATTTCCTCCGGATAGCTAATTGCACCCATGGTTGGCACGCGGTATAAAACGCCCTGATTGTCAAAATACTGGAAAAACGTATATTGTGAGGTGCAGTGGATATTGGTCAAATCGCCGCTTGCAATATATTCCACCTGCGTACCGTCTGCATTCATGCGGTATAGCCCCGGATTGTCATCACCCTCAAGCTGAAAGAAAATTTTACTGCCGTACAGATTATAATTAATCACTCTGCAATTATCTTTCCCGTAGAGCAGTTCTACCGTCTTGGTGTTTTTATTTACCCGTACCAGCGAATATCCCTTGGAAATATCAATATAATAAATATAATTGCCTTCGGAATCCGGTAAATACGAATTGGCATCGTAGTACATTGAAATAGAATCGTCTTTCGGGTCGAGCGTGCTGATAACATTTTTCTTATCCGTATTGGAAAAATAAATTTTACCATCACTGACACAGGACGGATTGTAAGGCGTGTTTGAAACCAGTTTATCATTTTCGCCGTCAATGTCCATGCGGTGTAAAGTAATGCCGACATCGCTTTCATAGTGCTGGTAATACAGATAATTGCCGCACAGACTGACAGAGCCGGTCAGATGATTGTAAAGCATTGTCGAATTCTGTCCTTCCAAATCCGTCTGGTAAATGCCGAATAACTGACCGCGCAGAATCGTACCAATCATTTCTTTGGAAAAATTGTTCTTTACATAATAAATTTTATCATTGTAAATGTTTAACGATGCCACGCTGTCGGAGTTGAGCATACGGGCATTACTGCAATCGGAATCCATGACGTAGAGATAATTGTGGTCGTATGGATTGGCAAAATAAATTTTATTGTTGTACTCGCAAAATAATCCGCCGTTCATTAAATTTCCGGCAGTATTTCCAGCGGCATCGGCGCTGTTCGTCTGCTTTTTCTTCGGCAGGGCATGAACAACCACCGCCACAACAATTAAAACAACGACAACAGCCGGAATGATAAATTTTACACTACGTTTCAGTTTCATAAAAAGCCTCATTTCCTAAAATCATAATTATAAAGAATTATATCACAAATCATAGTGCGATACAAAAAAAATTATGGTATAATGTGCGTAAGCAATGAGCCGTGCCGGACGGAAGGATAGAAAAGAACTGTGCTTGCACAGAGTTCTTTTCTGGACTTTCGGACGATAGGGCGAATGCCCGACAGTGAGTGGAAGCCAAAGGCTTTCACTCACATGCACGGCGAAAAAGTGTCAGAGCAAAGCGGAAATGAGGATTAAAATGTTAGATTTAGGTGAAATCAGGGAAAAAATAGATGGAATTGATAAACAGCTTGTATCATTATTTGAAGAACGAATGGCACTTTGTCATTCAGTAGCGGAATATAAAATTTCTACCGGCAAGAAAGTGCTGGATACGGAAAGAGAAAATGCAAAACTGGCGGCAATCACAAAAATGGTTCAGAACCCGGAAAATGTCCATGCAATCAATGATTTATTTTCACAGATTATGGCAAATTCCAGAAAAATGCAGTACCGCTTATTGGAAGAAAATGGTCAGACATTACGAGAGCCGTATGAAGCTGTGAACGAAGTGGACAAGACCAACTGCAAGGTCGTTTATCAGGGCGTTCCGGGGGCATACAGCTATATTGCCATGAAGCGTTACTTTGGCGAAAATGTAGAAAATTTTCATGTGCCGACATGGCGGGATGCCATGGAAGCGGTCAAAATGGGCAAGGCAGATTATGCGGTGCTTCCGATTGAAAATTCAACAGCCGGGATTGTGGCAGGTGTTTATGATTTATTGCAGGAATATAATAACTATATTATTGCAGAAACTTATATCAAGGTAGAACATGCACTGCTTGGTCTTCCAGGTACGGATTTGGACAAAGTAACAACTGTTTATTCCCACCCGCAGGGCTTAATGCAGTGTGAAGGATTTTTGGAACAGCACAAGGACTGGAATCAGATTAGTCAGGCAAATACAGCGCAGAGCGCCCAGAAGGTGCTTTTGGAAAAGAATCCGTCCCACGTTGCCATTGCAAGTGAAGAAGCGGCACAGGTATACGGACTGGAAGTGTTAAAGCATAAGATTAATGATTTGGACAACAATACGACTCGTTTTGTCATTGTTACGAATACAAGAAAATTTGTGAAAAATGCAAAGAAGATGAGCATTGTATTTGAAACGGCAAACGAAGCCGGAACACTCTACAACCTGTTAAGCCACATCATTTACAACGGACTTAACATGAACAAAATTGAATCCCGCCCGATTGAAGGCAGAGAGTGGGAGTTCCGCTTTTTTGTAGACTTTGAAGGCAATATTGATGACCCGCGGGTTATTAACGCATTGCGTGGCATTGAGGAAGAATCCAAAAAGATAAAGCTGCTGGGAAATTACTAATTTCCCGGCGGGATATCCGTATAGAATGTGATTTTAAAGAGGGGGAAAGTCTATGAATATAGCTATATGTGATGATGATATAGAATTTTGCACCACATTAAAGCGACAGTTGACAGACTGTCTTCAATATAACGATATTATTGATATTTATTATAGTGGGGAAATGTTTCTTGCAGGCTGTAAAAAATGTAATTATGATGCCGTTTTTCTGGATTTGTATATGGGTGGAATGACGGGATTTGAAACAGCAGAAAAGCTGGCTCATTGTGGAAAGGAAACGGATATTATTTTTCTTACCTCAAATGATTTAATGGTATATGACAGCTTTGAATATCAGCCGTTCTATTTTTTAAGGAAGGCACAGTATCAACAGGTACTTCCGAAGGTAATCAGTAAATTAAAAGGAAAATTAAAACAAAATGGAATCGTACAATTTGATATATATGGCAGTAGTGAAAGTATAGCAGTTTCCAGTATCATATATATTCAAAGCGATAATCACTATATTATAATCCACACAAACAAATATGATTATGAAATCAGAAATACGCTGTCCCAAATGGAAAAACAGCTTTTGTCATATGATTTTGTAAAAATACATAAAAAATATATTGTAAACTTAAAGTATATAAAAAGAATTCATATAGCGGGAGAAAAAATACTTTTAGATAATGGAGTAGAATTGGAAATTAGCAGAAGGAATAAGACTAATGTATTGAAAAAATATAAGGAATATAAAAGAACGATGGTGAAGGTATGATATGGGGATATGGAAGTGATAAATTTTTAGTAAATGGACTAGGAAGTATTTTTATCAGTTTGTTAATGTTAGAACAGATGCATACACTTTTAGCAGTTCCGTCACAAAAAGACAGAGAAAACAGATATATAGCAATGGGGGTTGCTGTGATAGGAATTACGGTATTTATGCAGTTTTTCTGGATAAATGAGTATTCTGTGTGGTGGAATATTCCGGCACAATGGGTTATGTTAAGTATATATGGAATTATTGGAGAAAAAGCAAAAGGGTATGTGGCAGTTAGCAAAGCGACAGTTGTAATAACGTTTTTTAGTATTGCCGTTATATTAACAAATGGAATAGTATCTACGATATTAATAAAAATATATATGGTGAATTTGTCAGTTATATATTTTTTTGTAGCATTGTTAAGTATGTGGGGAATAAAAAAAATATCCGGCTTACTTAATACATTAGAAAAAGTATTGCTTGTAGTTGTTGTCATTATATCAGTAGGAATAGTGTATTTGCTGCTGTTTACGACAGCAAGCAGAATGTATAGTGTAGTAGGCATTGTATTAATTGATAGTATACTAATTTATCTTTTTTTGCGGACAAAAGAAGAACAACAAAGAGAACAATACTATATGCAGCAGGAACGAAAACGGCAGCAGCAGGAATTATATATGCGCGGTATTCATGAAATTGATGAGCAGATAAAAAAAACAAGGCATGATTTAAAAAAGCACTTGCAGAGCCTGAATGGGTATCTTTACAGTGAAATACCGGATATTGAGGGAATGCGTCGTTATTTAGCAGAATATACGCAAAGAACACTTATATTGGGAGATATGGTTTATACAGATAGTATTGTTGTCAATACTATCCTAAATGCAAAATTGATGTTTTGCAGGGAAAAAGGAATACAGACAGAGGTATATGTATGCCGGAAGTTAAAACAGATATCCGAAGTAGATATGTGTAGTATATTGGGAAATGCACTGGACAACGCTATAGAAGCGCAGCTTAAACTTCCTGTAAATGACAGGATTATTGGAATCAGCATTCAAAGTGATGAAGATGTACTGGATATCGTGATTAAAAATGCGATTGCAGAATCAGTCCTGCAACATCAGGGATTGGAATACACAAGTAAAAAAAGCAGTAGGCACGGATATGGCATAAAAATTATAAAGGAAACGGTACAGCAGCTGGATGGAACACTAGATTTTTATGAAAAAGACAGTTTTTTTTATTGTGAGATTATATTGTAAAAAAATGACCGTTTACGTCAAAATAACGACCGTTTACGACAGAGGGGATTGTAATATATATTTAGAATATGTACAATTAGCTTATAGTACATGTATAAGGGTAGCAGATGGCTGGACTAATTATCCGTCACGTTATGTATGGGGAGCGTGTTATGGAACATGGAAATATGTAGTTGTAATACCAGATTAAAAGGGGAAAAACTATATGCAGAAAAAGAAAAGTAAGGCAATCATAGTTATAGTAATAGCTGCGATTATTGTAATAATACTGTTTTGTTTTAAGTCCAGAAAATTGAATTCGCTGTATGCAGAAAATATTTCGGATATTGAGCAAGTGAGTATTGTATCCGGCGGAACGGGAGATATTGCGGTAGATAGAAATGCTGAGGATATAGAAAGGCTTGTACAATATTTTGGGGAGTACAAAGTACAACCGGATTATTTTTATAACGATTCAAAAACGGGCTGGAGTTACGGGATAAAATTTGAATGGGAAAATAAACAAACATTCATTACCTGCATAGACACCAACCGGGTTAAGGTAGATAACAAAGTCTATAAAGTGAAAAACGGTGACTCAATGGAAAATTCGTTAAAAGATTTATTTGATGAATTAAGCGAGTAGTTATTGAAATTCTGAATGGAGGGAAAGCATATGAAAACAATGAAACGAATCATTCCGTTCACCATACTCATTTTGGCAGCAGTCATATTGTTTGTGGTGTGGTTCCGGGCATATGTTCCGGTAAAAAGCGAAGCATTCCACACAGACGGAAGCAAAATCGAATTTGGAGAAAATACCGCATATGAAATCGGTGCAAATTCATATGGACGTCCGGTATTCAAAAATCCGTCAAAAGCCATGAAACAGTTCAAAAAGGATTATGCTTTGGGACTGGATTATATGGAAAATGTAAGGGGCTTACCTCAATTTAGCAGTAAATATAAAGTATTAACCTGGTATGCATGGCACTGCTGGCAGGTAGAAGTTGTCGAAGACATTGAGAATAAAGAGGAAGTAAAAGAGCAGTTAAGAGCGATTTCGGAGTTTGCCAATTTTTATATCAACAGTAAAATGCAGCACTATAATCCGTTTTAGGCGTCACAAAAATGCCTGCGGAAAAGGGGAGTGTGAAAAATCACACTGATGTGCTGATTTTTCACACAGATGTTTGCTTCCGGGCGAAAGCAAACATCTATGATGGCAGATGAGAAATCGCCTGCGCGAATTTCTCATCGCCTCATCGCAACAAGTTGCTTAGAATAGGAGAGGTATGAAAAAAATCAGTTGCATCATCGTTACGGTAATATTATTAATGTGTACAGTCGCCGGGTGCAGTAAGCCGGAAGGTACGAGAAAACTTTCGGATATTGTCAGTGAAAAAGTGCAGGATATTGCAGTTGTGAATATTATCAGCGGGAATACGGGTGAAATAAAAAGCTATAAAGAAGCTGATGATATTGATAAGATTACAGCGTATATGCAGAATGTGATGTGTACGAAAAGTTCACCGGCATCTGCGAGCGGCTGGAGTTACGCATTTGAAATCACGGGAACGGACGGTACATCGGTAAAGGTTATTTTTGCAGGCACGAACAGCAGCATTGACAAAGAAAAGTATGCACTGCAATATTCGGATTTGAATGAATTTATAGCAGGTTTGTAAAAATATAAGACAAAGTATAAAATAAAAAACATTGCATTTCCGAAAAAAATAGTGTATCTTAATAGTAGTTGCTGTACGACTGGCGGAAAATGCAGGAAGATGTAAGAACCATTCTCCTGTATGTGGGATTACCCACAGGGAGTACAGATGTATAGATAAGCCGACCGCCTGGGCGACCATTAAAGCTTGGTTACTCAGGGGCCGGCTTATATTATTTTTACGAAGATTTATGCCATAGAGGTGCAAATCTTCAATCGAAAAACTACAGTGCTGCATAGGCAGTGGAAAGAGAGGATTGTATGGAAATGCAGATGTTGGAAAAGGAACTGTCAGGCTGTGATTATCCGGGCAGAGGAATTGTGATTGGTAAGTCAGAGGACGGAAAGAAAGCGGTAACAGCTTACTTTATCATGGGCAGAAGCGAAAACAGCCGCAACCGTGTATTTGTAGAAGACGGTGAAGGAATCCGCACACAGGCATTTGACCCGTCAAAATTAAGTGACCCAAGTCTGATTATCTACGCGCCGGTACGTGTTTTAGGAAATGATACGATTGTAACAAACGGCGACCAGACAGATACGGTTTATGATTTAATGAGCCAGGGAAAGACATTTGAAGAATCTTTAAGAACAAGAGAATTTGAACCGGACGGACCAAACTACACACCGAGAATTTCAGGCATTATGCACATTGAAAACGGCACATTTGACTATGCAATGTCGATTTTAAAGAGCAACAACGGCAATCCGGCAGCCTGCAACCGCTATACATTTGATTACAGAAATCCTGTAGCGGGCGAAGGACGTTTTATCCATACTTATATGAAAGATGCCAATCCGCTTCCGAGTTTTGAAGGCGAGCCGACATGGGTTCGGATTTCAGGTGATATTGACACATTTACAAATATGATCTGGAACAACTTAAATGAAGACAACAAGGTATCTTTATTCGTCCGTTTCATCGACATTGAAACCGGAAAGTACGAAACAAGAATTATCAATAAAAATAAATAAGTCAGATTCCGCAGAAGCGGCAAGGAGGAAAAAATGAACGAATTTCAGTTAAAATACGGCTGTAACCCAAATCAGAAGCCGTCCAGAATCTTTATGGCAGACGGCAGTGAACTTCCGGTAGAAATCTTAAACGGCAGACCGGGATATATCAATTTCTTAGATGCTTTCAACGGCTGGCAGCTTGTAAAGGAATTAAAAGAAGCAACAGGACTGCCTGCGGCAACCTCTTTTAAGCATGTATCTCCGGCTGGTGCGGCAGTAGGCATTGCTTTAACAGAAGTTGAAAAGAAGATTTACTGGGTAGATGAAACAATTGGAGAACTTTCACCGCTTGCATGCGCATATGCAAGAGCAAGAGGTGCAGACAGAATGTCCTCTTTCGGCGATTTCATTTCTCTTTCAGACGTGTGTGACGTGACAACCGCGAAGCTGATTCAGCACGAAGTTTCAGACGGTATCATCGCACCGGGTTATGATGAAGAAGCACTGGCGATTTTAAAGGCAAAGAAAAAGGGCAACTATAACATTATCAAGATTAATGCGGATTACAAGCCGGAACCAATCGAGAGAAAGCAGGTATTCGGTGTTACATTTGAACAGGGCAGAAATGAATTTAAGATTAACAAGGAACTGCTTGAAAATATTGTAACAGACAATAAGGAAATTCCTGAATTCGCAAAGATTGATCTGATGATTGCACTTATCACGTTAAAGTATACACAGTCCAATTCTGTATGCTATGCAAAAGGCGGACAGGCAATCGGTATCGG
>ERZ835109.1253-NODE-1253-length-21757-cov-11.783522_pt1 | contig 21757 bp, 20 predicted proteins | sample MGYA00519946_ERZ835109 | MGnify/ENA primary metagenome ERZ835109 (study PRJEB31850, sample SAMEA3708771) | human gut metagenome | biome: human gut; feature: human-associated habitat; material: faeces | place: China | collected 2014 ...
ACCAACATATAAACCGGGAGTAAAAATTTGCAATTTACGCGAATGTTTGCCAGATTTTACAACGCAGATGTTGGCTGAAGCATTACCTAATTTTGATAAGAAAATTCCAGGTTTTGCAGGTGAACATGTGGTGATGACTGGGGTGGAAATGCGTTCTTCTGCACCATGTAGAATTATCCGCAACAGACAAACATATATGTCTGAAAATATAAAAGGGTTATATCCTATAGGCGAAGGTGCTGGATACGCTGGTGGTATAATGAGTGCTGCTGTTGACGGCGTAAATGCAGCTTATGCTTATATAGAAAATATTATAGAATAATTGAGAGGGGTTTATTTTATGGCTAGAATGTTTGGAACTGATGGTGTTAGAGGTAAGGCAAATGTTGAATTAACACCAGAATTAGCTTATAAGTTAGGACGTGCTGCTGCTATTTATTTTACAAAGAAAGATGGAGAAGCTTGCACAATCTATATTGGTAGAGATACTCGCTTATCTGGTCCAATGTATGAAGCAGCTTTATCTGCAGGGATTTGTTCTGCTGGTGGTAATGTAGTATTAACAGGTATAATGCCAACTCCAGCTGTAGCTTATTTAGCTCGCAAACATAAAGCTGATGCAGGTATTGTAATTTCTGCTTCTCACAATCCATTCCATGATAATGGTATCAAATTCTTTGGTGGTGATGGTTATAAATTACCAGATGCCGTAGAAGATGAAATCGAAGCATTAGTACATGAAATTGAAAATAATGATAATTTATATCGTCCAACAGATGATAAAATTGGTAATGTAGTTTATCGTCATGATTTATTAGATGAATATGTATCTTTCGTAACTAAAACTACTGATATCGAATTAGAAGGTATGAAAATTGTTTTAGACTGCGCAAATGGTGCAGCTTATGAAGCTATGCCAAAAATTTTACGTCGTTTAGGTGCAGATGTAATCGTAATTCACGATAAACCAAACGGTATCAACATCAACGACAATTGCGGTTCAACACATTTAGAATCTTTAATGGAAGCTGTAAAAGAACATAAAGCAGATATTGGTATTGCTCATGATGGTGATGCTGATAGATGTTTATGTATCGATGAAAATGGTGAATTCATCGATGGCGACCATATGATTGCGGCTTGTGCTATTTATATGATGGGCAAAGGCAAATTAAAAGATAATACTGTAGTTACTACAGTTATGGCAAATATCGGTTTCCATAAAGCTATTAAAGAAAATGGCGGACGTACAGAAATCACAGCTGTAGGCGATAGATATGTATTAGAAAATATGCTTGCTAATGGTTATAACTTAGGCGGAGAACAATCTGGTCATATTATCTTCACAGACTTTTCTACTACTGGTGATGGCCCTGTTACAGCACTTCAAGTATTATCTTATTTAAAACGTACAAGACATAAAGCTTCTGCAATTACAAAAATCATGACAAGTTATCCACAGCTTTTAGTAAATGTAAAAGTAGCTACTAAAGATGGTTGGGAAGATAATGAAGCTATAAAAGCTTCTATCGAAGAAGGCAAACAACAATTAGGTGAAAATGGTCGTATTTTAGTACGTCCATCTGGTACAGAACCTTTAATTCGTGTAATGGCTGAAGGTCCTGACCAAAAAGAATTGGAAGAAATCTTTATCCGCACATATGGAAAAGTAGAAAGAAAAGGTGGACTGACACCAAAAACTTACGAAAGTGAGTATGCGATAAAGCAGCGCAAAAAAGAAGAGGCTATGCAGGAATACCTGCTGGTTGACGGATACAATGTTATTTTCGCATGGGAAGAGCTGAAAGAACTGGCAAAAGTCAGCATCGAGGCTGCCAGAGACAAACTGATGGATATCCTGTGTAATTATCAGGGGTATAAGAAATGTGTCCTGATTCTGGTATTTGATGCTTACCGTGTGAAAGGACACCGGGAGGAGATCACAAAATACCACAATATCCATGTGGTCTACACCCGGGAAGCCGAGACCGCCGATATGTTCATCGAGCGTGTCACCCATGAGATCGGCAAGGGCCGCCGCGTCCGCGTGGCTACCTCCGATGGCATGGAGCAGGTCATTATCCTGGGCCATGGTGCCCTCCGTGTCTCTGCCCGCATGTTCCATGAAGAGGTGCAGGAAGCGGAGAAGGAGATCCGGAGGTATTTGCAGGGGGAAGGGTAACATCCTCGCCCTCTCCGTCAGCGCTTACGCGCTGCCACCTCTCCCAAAGGGAGAGGCAATGCTGCCTTTATCCAAGACCCGCAATAGGCTCCCCCTTTGGGGGAGCTGGCAAAGCCGTAAGGCTTTGACTGAGAGGGCGAAATCTCACCCGAAAGGAGCCGCCTATGTTCGAAATAACTTCCGATTTTGTCTGGCAGGCCATCCAGCCCCGCCCCCGGGACGCGCATAAAGGAACCTTTGGTTCCGTGCTGGCGGTGGCGGGCAGTGCGTCCTACCGGGGCGCGGCGGCGCTGGCCGTGGAAGGTGCCCTGCGCACCGGAGCCGGCATCGTTACGCTGGCAAGTGTAGAGCCAGTGCTGGCGGCGGTGGCTGCACGCCTGCCCGAGTGCTGCCTCTGCCCCTGCGAGGCGGGGGCAGGGGGTGGGATTTCGCCCCAAAATATTGAGCATATCCGGCGGCAGAAGGCCTCTGTCCTGCTGGTTGGCCCCGGGCTGGGCTATACGGCCCAGAGCGCGGCCCGTGCCGCCGAGACCCGGGCGTTGGTGAAAACGCTCCTGCCCGTTTTTTCCGGCAGTGCGGTGCTGGATGCGGACGGACTGAACGCCGCCGCTGATCTGCTCCAAACGGAAAAAATGCTTCACCCTCAGGGGGAACTGATTTTAACGCCCCACCCCGGTGAGATGGCCCGGCTGACCGGACACTCTGCGGCAGAGATCAATGCGGACCGGGAAGGCACGGCGCTGCGCTATGCGAAAGCATGGAATGCTGTGGTGATGCTGAAGGGGGCACACACCGTCATTGCAGGGCCGGATGGCCGCTGTGCGGTCAATCCCACCGGAAACCCGGGGCTTTCCCGGGGCGGCAGCGGGGATGTGCTGGCGGGCATGACCAGCGCCCTGCTGGCCTGCGGTCTGCCTGCCTTTGATGCCGCTGCCTGTGCCGTTTATCTCCACGGTGCAGCTGCCGACCGTGCCGCTGCCCTGCACGGGGAAACCGGGATGCTCCCGCATGATCTGCTGGATGCACTGGGGACCCTGTTTGCCGAAAACGGGCGCTGAGCAAGGGGACGATCCCATCAAAAAAAGAAACGCTTCCTTTCCTCTGGATTTGTGTTATACTGGAGCTATCCAAAACACAACGATCTGCCGGAAAGGAAGCGTTTCTTTTATGGTTCCTGCACTGGAAAAAATCATTGCCGAGAGCGACCGCATCGTCTTTTTTGGCGGCGCGGGGGTCTCCACCGAAAGCGGCATCCCCGATTTCCGCAGCGTGGACGGCCTGTACCACCAGAAGTACGATTACCCGCCCGAGACCATCCTGAGTCACACCTTCTGGGAGGAGAACCCCGAGGAATTCTACCGGTTCTACCGGGATAAGCTCATTGTGAAGGGGGCAAAGCCCAACGCTGCCCACCTGCGGCTGGCAAAGCTGGAGCGGGAGGGCAGGCTGAAAGCCATCGTCACCCAGAACATCGATGGCCTGCATCAGGCTGCGGGGTCCAAGACCGTTTACGAGCTCCACGGCAGCACCCTGCGCAACTACTGCGTGAAGTGCGGCGCGTTCTACGATGTGGACTTCATTGCCAACAGTACCGGCGTGCCCCGCTGCCCCAAGTGCGGCGGCATCGTCAAGCCGGATGTCGTCCTGTATGAGGAAGGGCTGGACGAGGAGGTGCTCTCCGGGGCCGTGTCTGCCATCCGCAAGGCGGATACCCTCATCATCGGCGGCACCAGTCTGGTGGTCTACCCGGCGGCGGGGCTCATCCGGTACTTCCGGGGCAGCCATCTGGTGGTCATCAACATGCAGCCCACCGGGGCCGATGCGCAGGCCGACCTGTGCATTGCAAAGCCCATCGGTCAGGTGCTGAGCGAGGATGTTTTGTTGGAGGACTGAGATGAAAGCTGTCATTCTGGAAAGCTATGTCATGGAGGAAGGCGACCTCGACTGGTCGGGGGTAAAGGCATTGGTGCCCGATACCACCAGCTATGTCCGCACGGCCTACGAGGAGATCGCCCCCCGCATTGGAGATGCGGACATCGTTCTGCTGAACAAGTGCCGCATGGATGAAGAGATCTTACAGCAGTGCCCGAACCTGAAATGGGTGGGCATCATCGCCACGGGCACCGACAACCTGGATCTGGAAGCCTGCCGCCGCCACGGCGTTGCAGTGGCCAATGTGCCGGGCTATTCTACCTACAGCGTGGCCCAGATGACCTTCAGCCTGCTGCTGGCCATCTGCCAGTGCGCGGAGCGCTACAACCGTGCCGTCAAGCAGGGGTGCTGGCAGCTGGATATCCCGGAGAGCATCGGCCTGCTGCCCCAGATGGAGCTCTTCGGCAAGACCTATGGCGTTTACGGCTATGGCAGCATCGGGCGGCAGTCAGCCCGCATTGCCAGAGCCTTTGGCATGGAGGTGCTGGTCTGCACCCGCACCGTCCGGCCCGAATACGCCGCCGACGGTGTGGAGTTCGTGGATTATGATACATTGCTGAGGCGGTGCGATATCCTCAGCCTGCACTGCCCGGCCACGCCCCAGACCCGGGGCCTTGTCAACGCGGAGGCGCTGGCGAAGATGAAGCCCGGGGCCATTCTGCTCAACACGGCCCGGGGCGCGCTGGTGGATGAGGAGGCCGTGGCAGCGGCCCTCCACAGCGGCCAGCTGGGCTTTTACGGGGCCGATGCCTTTGTCACCGAGCCTCTGCCCCAGGAAAGTCCCCTGCGGGCAGAACCCCACGCTATCCTCACACCGCACATTGCGTGGACGACCTGGGAGGCTTTGCAGAACCTGATGGACATTACCACCCGGAACCTGCGCACCTGGCTGGAAGGAAACGGCGAGCACATCGTCAACAGATAAAAAGGAGAGATGAATCATGCAGGCAACCATTCACAACGAATTTCTGACCCTGACCGTGGATACCCATGGTGCCGAAGCAGTCAGCCTGAAAAATGCCGCCGGGCAGGAGATGCTCTGGCAGGCCGATCCGGCTGTCTGGAAGCGCCACGCTCCCATCCTTTTCCCCTGGACGGGCAAGCTGACCGGCGGGGCCTTTACCCATAAAGGCAAGACCTACCCCGGCGGTCAACATGGCTTTGCCCGGGACGTGGAGCACACCCTGCTCTGCGCCGAAGGTGACACCATCCGGCTGGAGCTGCGCTCGGATGAAAAGAGCAAGGCAGAGCGCTTCCCGTTTGATTTTGTTCTGACCAGCACCTTCCAGCTGGAGGGCAGGACGGTGCACCACACCCTGACCGTCACCAACCCCGCCGATGCCGCCGAGGAGCTGCAGTTCGGCATCGGCTACCACCCGGCGTTCCGCATCCCCTTTGATGACAAGCACACCACCACCGATTACGAGTTCCGCTTCGACCAGCCGGAAAGCCCGATGATCCTGGATGCTTACCCAAACGGTCTGCTGACCGGCAAGTGCGGTTACCGGTGGAAGAACGAGCAGAGCATCCCCCTGACAGACGATCTGTTTGAGAACGACAGCTTCTGCATGGCCGGTCTGCGCAGCCGCACGCTGGGCATCTACGAAAAGGACACCGGCAAGGGGATCGTCTGCAATGTGGAGGGCTACCCCTACACCCTCATCTGGTCGGCTCCGGCAAAGCCTGTGCGCTTTGTCTGCATTGAGCCGTGGCACTCCCTGCCCGGTGCCCAGACCGATACCCAGGAGTGGAGCCAGCGCGCCGCTGCCGCCTGCCTTGCCCCCGGCCAGACCTGGGAGACCACCCTCAGCACAACGTTTGAGCGCTGAAGCAAAGTTTGGCAAAGAAATGCAGGAACCCCTTGACAGAGGGGACTGCATTCTGATTTAATTAGAATCGATAAAAGGGAGTAAAGGGCATCCCGCAGGGCCTGCGGGGTGCTGCATGGCAGCGTCATCACGGCAGAAATGCCCGATGTCATGTGTTGGCTTGAGACTTTTGTCACAGACAGAGTGCTGTGGCAGGGGTCTCTTTTTTCTTGCCCGGCACAGGAACACAAGGAGGAAAAATAAATATGGATCTTCTGAACACATTCGCCAGTCTCTTTTCCAATTTTGGGAATCTGACCTGGCAGATGGTGGTGATGTGGGGCATCGGTGCACTGCTCATCTACCTTGCCATCGCCAAAAAGATGGAGCCGAGCCTGCTGCTGCCCATGGGCTTTGGTGCCATTCTGGTCAACCTGCCCCTCTCGGGTGCCATCACGCAGGGGGATACGGTCGGCCCCATCTCTGCATTGTTTGAAGCGGGCATGTCCAACGAGCTGTTTCCGCTGCTGCTCTTCATCGGCATCGGTGCCATGATCGATTTTGGCCCGCTGCTGGAAAAGCCGTGGCTGATGCTCTTTGGTGCGGCGGCCCAGTTCGGCATCTTCTTTACCCTGTTTCTGGCGGGCTTCTTCTTTGACCTGAAGGATGCTGCCTCCATCGCTGTCATCGGTGCGGCAGACGGCCCCACCGCCATTTTCGTGGCCAACACGCTCAACTCTCAGTACCTCGGTGCCATTATGGTGGCAGCCTACAGCTACATGGCGCTGGTGCCCATCGTGCAGCCGCCCGTGATCCGGCTGCTGACCACGCAGAAGGAGCGCCGCATCCGGATGTCCTATGAAAAGGGCAGTGTTTCCCAGCTGACCAAGATCCTGTTCCCCATCGTGGTCACGATCATTGCAGGCATGGTGGCTCCGGCCAGTGTGGCGCTGGTGGGCTTTTTGATGTTCGGCAACCTGCTGCGGGAGTGCGGGGTGCTGAATGCGCTGAGCGAAACCGCCCAGAATGTGCTGGCAAACCTTATCACCATCGTGCTGGGCCTGACCGTTGCCGGGCAGATGACCGCCGACAAGTTCGTGCGGCCCGACACCCTGCTCATCCTTGCACTGGGCCTGGTGGCCTTCGTCTTTGATACGGCAGGCGGCGTACTGTTTGCAAAGCTGCTGAACCTTTTCCGGCCGGAGGGCAAAAAGCTGAATCCCATGATCGGTGCGGCCGGCATCTCGGCCTTCCCCATGAGCGGCCGTGTGGTCAACAAGATGGGCCTGGAAGAGGACAACCAGAATTTCCTGCTGATGTATTCCATCAGCGTCAACGTTTCGGGACAGATCGCGTCCGTCATTGCAGGCGGCCTGATCCTGACCCTGATGGCTTAACGGAGGTGATCGCATGCTTCATCTTACTTCGTGGATGACCACGCTGCCGATGATGCTGATCGGGATGGTCGGCATCATCCTTGTCATCGGCATCATTGTTCTGGCAGTGATGCTGCTCAACCGGCTGACGGGCCGGAAATAAAAGAAAAAGGCGATGCAGCTGTTCGAAACTGCATCGCCTTTTTGCTTGTGTAAGATTACAGAGTCTGGATGGCGGCCTTGATGCGCTGGGCGGCGACCTTGGTCTTTTCGGCATCGCCGAAGGCGGTCAGGCGGAAGTAACCCTCGCCGCACTCACCAAAACCGACACCCGGGGTGCCGACCACGCCGCAGTTCTCCAGCAGCCAGTCGAAGAACTCCCAGCTCTTCATGCCGCCGGGGCAGCGCAGCCAGATGTAGGGGCTGTTCTTGCCGCCGCAGTACCACACGCCGCACTCGTCCAGCGCGTCAGCAATGACCTTGGCGTTCTGGCGGTAGTAATCGAGGTTGGCCTGGATCTCAGCCATGCCGCTCTCGGTGAACACGGCGGCAGCAGCGCGCTGAACGACGTAGGGCACGCCGTTGAACTTGGTGGTCTGGCGGCGCAGCCACAGCTTGTTCAGGTTCATGCCCTCGCGCTCCAGCTCGTGGGGCACGATGGTATAGCCGCAGCGGGTGCCGGTGAAGCCTGCGATCTTGGAGAAGGAGCAGATCTCAATGGCGCACTCGCGGGCACCCTCCACCTCAAAGATGCTGCGTGCCAGAGCGGGATCGGTGATGAAGCACTCGTAGGCGGCATCGTACAGGATAACGGCGTTGTTCTTTTTGGCGTAGTCCACCCAGGCCTTGAGCTGCTCGCGGGTGTAGGCGGCACCGGTGGGGTTGTTGGGGCTGCAGATGTAGATGATGTCAGCCTTCACGCTGTCATCGGGCATTCCCAGGAAGCCGTTCTCCTGGCTGGTGCGGCCGTAAATGATTTTGCGGCCGTCGGTCACGTTGTCGTCCACATAGGTGGGGTAAACGGGGTCCGGGACCAGAACGGTGTTGTCCACATCAAACAGGCCCAGCACGTTGGCCAGGTCGCTCTTGGCACCGTCGGAGATAAAGATCTCGTCCTCAGCCAGCTGGGTGCCGCGGCCTGCGTAGTAGCCCTGAATGGCCTGCTTCAGGAACGGATAGCCCTGCTCGGGGCCGTAGCCGTGGAAGCCCTCCTTGGTGCCCATCTCAGCGGCGGCATCCTGCATGGCGGTGACCACGCACTTTGCCAGAGGCTGGGTCACATCGCCGATGCCCAGGCGGATGATCTCCTTTTCGGGGTGTGCTTCCTGATAGGCGGCCACCTTGTGGGCAATGTCCACGAACAGGTAGCTTGCCTTCAGCTCGCCGTAATGGTGATTCATTTTCATAAGTTGTTCCCTCACTTTATAAGATTGCCCGCCCTCTCAGGCCGCTTCGCGTCCAGCTCTCCCAAAGGGAGAGCCGATGCAGCGTCTACGCCAGCAGAAGCTGACCGTTGAGCCGCAATTGCCTCTCCCTTTGGGAGAGGTGGCATTGCAAAGCAATGACGGAGAGGGCGAGGATGTTAAACTTCCGCAACTCCCTCGTACACCGTGACAGCGCTGCCGGTCATCAGCAGCTGCCTGCCGGGCAGCACCCGGATGACCAGCTCCCCGCCGCGCAGCTGCACATGGATATCCTGCCCGGCGGGGCAGATGCCCAGCTCAGTCAAGGCCGCCACGGTGGCGCAGGTGCCGGTGCCGCAGGCCCAGGTCTCGCCGCTGCCGCGTTCCCACACCCGCATCTTCAGGTGGGCGGCATCCACCACCTGCACGAACTCGGTGTTGATGCGCTCCGGGAAGTTGGCGTGATGCTCGAACGCCGGGCCGATGGCTTCCAGCTTCAGGCTGTCCACATCCTCCACCACGGTCACGCAGTGGGGGTTGCCCACGCTGATGCAGGTCACCTTCCACACTTTTCCCTCTACGGTGAGCGGCTGATCCACCAGCGGGCCTTCGCCCATGTGGATGGCAGGCAGGTCAGCCGGCAGGGTGCTGTAAGCGCCCATCTCCACCTGCCACAGCTGTGTGCCCTGCCGGGTGATGCGCTTGACACCGCTGTTGGTGTCGATGGTCAGGACAGGCTTTTCCACCCCGTGGGTGTAGAGCCACTCGGCCACACAGCGCACGCCGTTGCCGCACATCTGGGCCTCGCTGCCGTCCGCGTTGAAGATGCGCATCCGGCCATCGGCCCCGGGGGTCACAGGGGCGCAGATGCAGATGATGCCGTCTGCACCCACGGAAAAATGCCGGGCAGAGAGCCGCTGTGCAAGCGCGGCAATGTCTGCGGGCACACCGGATGCACGGCAGTCCAGATAGATGTAATCATTGGCACAGCCCTGCATCTTGGTAAATGACAATTTCATGGAGCATTCTCCTTTACAGGCGGGACCTCTGCGGCCATGCTGATGCAGCACGGCTGAGAGGTTTGGTTCGTCACATATAATCATAAGAATCAAACGGGCTTCTGTCAAGCAAAAAAGAGGGCTTTGTGCAATTTTCATCGGTTTTTTCTGCCCGTAAAGGGCCGGAATGCAAAACAGGGCTTGACAAGATACGGCCCATGGGATATAAAAAGAGAGAGTGCTTTTGCGCGCCGGAGAGGGCGTGCAGGCAGAGAAGAAAGAATCATTGACAAAAGGAGACCGCGACGATGGATACTTTTGAAAAGATCCGTGCACTGCTGGCAGAGCAGCTGGATATTGACCCTGCTAAGATCACGATGGAGAGCGACATTATGAGTGATTTCGAGGCCGACAGCCTGGATATCGTGGACATGGTGATGACGCTGGAGGATGAGTTTGGCATTGAGGTGCCGGACGATGCCATCGAGAATCTGCGCACCGTGGGCGACGTGGTGGAATTTGTGGACAGCCACAAGGGCTGATAACAGTTTTGCAAAAAGGCCCCGCACCCGCAGCGCTGCACACGGCGGCACTGCAGCGGGGCTTTTAATATGAGCTCGTGCGGAACGGCTGGAACACAGGCGTTTGGCGCACGGCTTAGGAGGATATAACAAAATGGCAAAAGACAACAAGAAGCTTGTGCAGGCGATCACCAGCCAGGAAGAAAACTTTGCACAGTGGTACACCGACATCTGCGTCAAGGCAGAGCTGGTGGAGTATTCCAGTGTCAAGGGCTTCATCATCCTGCGCCCCTATGGTCAGGCCATCTGGGAGCTGATCCAGAAGGACATGGATGCCCGGTTCAAGGCAACCGGCCACGAGAACGTGGCCATGCCCGTGCTGATCCCCGAGAGCCTGCTGCAGAAGGAAGGCGAGCTGGTCAATGGCTTCGCGCCGGAGGTGGCGTGGGTCACGATGGGCGGCTCTGACAAGCTGGAAGAGCGCCTGGCGGTGCGTCCCACCAGCGAGACCATGTTCTGTGACCACTGGTCCCGCGTGCTGCACAGCTACCGTGAGCTGCCCATGAAGTACAACCAGTGGTGCAGCGTGGTGCGCTGGGAAAAAACCACCCGTCCCTTCCTGCGCAGCCGTGAGTTCTGGTGGCAGGAAGGCCACACCATCCACGAGACTGCCGCCGAGGCCGAGGCTGAGACCCAGCAGCAGCTGAACTGCTACGCAGATGTCTGCGAGCAGGATCTGGCCATCCCTGTTGTCAAGGGCCGCAAGACCGATAAGGAGAAGTTTGCCGGTGCCGAGGCTACCTATACCATCGAAGCCATGATGAAGGACGGCAAGGCCCTGCAGAGCGGCACCAGCCATTACTTCGGCGATAAGTTCAGCAAGGCTTACGACGTAACCTTTACCGGCCGCGACAATCAGCTGCATCACCCGTTCCAGACCAGCTGGGGCGTTTCCACCCGTCTGGTGGGTGCCATCATTATGACCCACGGCGATGACGACGGCCTGATCCTGCCCCCGGCAGTGGCCCCCATCCAGGTCGTGGTGGTGCCCATCGCCGCCCACAAGCCCGGTGTTTCCGAGAAGGCCGCCGAGCTGGCTGAGAAGATCAGCAAGTATGCCCGCGTCAAGCTGGACGACAGCGACAACGCCCCCGGCTGGAAGTTCTCCCAGTGGGAGATGAAGGGCGTGCCCCTGCGCCTGGAGATCGGCCCCAAGGATCTGGAAAAGAACCAGTGCGTGCTGGTTCGCCGCGACACCCGCGAAAAGATTTTCGTGAGCCTGGACGAGCTGGAGACCGCGATCCCGGCCCAGCTGGAGGCCCTGCGCAAGGACCTGTACGAGCGTGCCCTCGCCAACCGCGAGAAGCGCACCTGGGCAGCCACCACCATGGAGGAGGTCAAGGAGCTGGCCAAGGCCAACACCGGCTACATCAAGACCATGTGGTGCGGCGACCTGGCCTGCGAGATGAAGATGAAGGAAGAGGCTGGCCTGTCCAGCCGCTGCATGCCCTTTGAGCAGGAGCACATCAGCGATGTCTGCCCCTGCTGCGGCAAGCCCGCCAGCAAGATGGTCTACTGGGGCGTGGCCTACTAAGCCGCTCCACAGTCAGAGCCTGATCAGATGAAAAAAGCAGCTTTCCCGTCCAACGGGAGAGCTGTTTTTTTGTATCTGCCTATTGACAACCATGTATCTACTGTATATACTGTAAATATACAGATGCAACGGAGGCGGCAGACATGAATCTCTTCATCGATAACAAGAGCGGTGCACCCATCTACGAACAGCTCTACACCCAGATCAAGAACCAGGTTTTGAGCGGGGAACTGCAGCCGGAGGAAGCTATGCCGTCCATCCGGGGGCTGGCGCGGGACCTGCGCATCAGCGTCATCACCACCAAGCGGGCCTACGATGAGCTGGAACAGGAGGGTTTTCTGTATGCGGTGCCCGCCAAGGGCTTTTTCGTGGCGGCGAAGAACACCGAGCTGCTCCGGGAAGAGAACCTGAAAAAAATCGAAGCACACCTGACGGAAGCCGTCCGGCTGGCGGCACCCTGCGGGCTGACCAAACAGGAACTGACCGAAATGTTGGAATTGCTGTGGGAGGAATGAACCATGAACGCATTGGAACTGCACGGCCTTGAAAAGCACTACCCGGATTTTATGCTGGGGCCCATTGATCTGGAACTGCCCGGCGGCACAGTCTGCGGGCTGATCGGCGAGAACGGCGCGGGTAAGAGCACCACCATTAAGCTGATCCTGGACATGATCGACGGGGACGCTGGCACTGTGAAGCTGTTCGGGCAGGAGGAAATCACTCCGCTTGCCAAGGCCGATATCGGTGTGGTGATGGGCGGCGAGGGCATCCCCACCTGCCTGACCGCGCCGCAGGTGGGGAAAGTGATGGCGGGCATCTATCCCAATTGGGATGCCGCCGCCTACGCCGACTGGTGCCGCCGCTTTGACCTTCCGGAGAACAAGAAGTACGGCGACTACTCCACCGGCATGAAGATGAAGCAGTGCCTTGCCGTGGCACTTTCTCATCACCCCAAGCTGCTGCTGTTGGACGAAGCCACCAGCGGCCTGGACCCGGTGGTGCGGGATGAGCTCATCGATCTTCTGCTGGACTTTGTACGGGATGAGAACCATGCAATTTTGATCTCGTCCCACATCGTCAGCGACCTGGAAAAGCTCTGCGATACCATTGCCTTTCTGCACAAGGGGAAGCTCCTGCTCTGTGAGGACAAGGACACTCTGCGGGATGAGTACGCTCTTTGGCACGGCACTGCCGGGCAATTGGAGGAGCTGGACAGGAACGCCGTCGTCAGCCATCGGGTGACAGCCTACGGGGCCGAGGCACTGGTGAAAAGGGAACTTGTCCCGTTGGGCAGCACCCTGACACCGGTGAGTATCGAAGAACTGTTCGTTTTGATGGTGAAAGGGGAGAATATGCGATGAAAGGTTTGCTGTTGAAGGATTGGTATCAGGTCAGAACCAGTATGAAAGCCATGTACCTGACGGTTGCATTTGTGCTGGTGATCTGGGTGTTCAGTACATCGAGCGCCTATGTATTCCCGGTGAGTTATGCGGCCATTTTTCTGGGCATCCTGCCGGTGAACCTGCTCACCTACGACCAGAGCGTTGGTTGGGTGGAGTATGGCCGGACGCTTCCGGTGAGCAAAAAGACGCTGGTGGCGGAAAAGTACCTCATCGGTCTGTTCTGCGCTGCGGCGGCTGTTGTGATCGGAGGACTGTTCGTAACGGTGATCCCGCTGCGTACCGGAACGGCTCCGGACAAGGATGTGCTGTCCCTGCTGGCGGGCAGTGTGTGTGCCATCCTGCTGATCAACGGCATTTCCCTGCCGCTGCTGTACCGCTTTGGGGCCGAAAAAGCCCGCATGATCTACGTTCTGACCTTTGCCGGACTGGGTGCCCTGCTGGGCGGCGGCGGTGCCGTGATGGATGAACTGCAGCAGAACGGCTCGGGAAGTGGGCCGCTTCCTGTGCCCCTCTGGCTGGCCGCAGTGCTTCTGCTGGCGGTACTGGCCCTGTATGCCGTGTCCTGGCGGGTGTCGGTGGCATGGTATGGAAAGTATAAGAAGTAGGCTTTTCTTTGTGCAATAGAGCAATCATCCGGTAAAAAAACTGTAAAAGGGGTTGAAAAATCCGGCCCGGCGTAGTATGATAACGGGGCTGAAAGAAAAATCTTACACCAAGGAGGAGTTTGTTTCCATGTCCAGTGACCATACGGATCACCCCAAACAACGCTTCTCCTGCGATGCGGGCCGTGCAAACGTGTTAGCCGCATCCTGAACTGCATGCCCTTTGTACACCGCAGGAGTTGTAACCAGACCGATGCGGTGTATTTTTTATGCCCGGAAACGGGAAATGGAGGGACCAAACCATGCAGAAGAAAAATTATGTGCAGGAGATTCTGGACATCATCCGCAGCGGTCTGCCCCAGGCAGAGCTGGCTGAAAAGCTGTCCGATTACCATGAAAACGACCTGGCCGATGCCCTGACGGCCCTGACACCGGAGGAGCGCCAGAAGGTGTACACCGCACTGGGCGTGGATACGGTGGCAGAGATCTTCTCCTATCTGGACGATGCAGAGCCTTACCTGAAGGAGCTGGACCCCGAGCGGGCCGCCCGGGTCATCTCCCACATGGATTCGGACGATGCTGTGGATGCTCTGGATGACCTGGAAGAGGACGATAAGGCAAAGATCGTCCACCAGCTGGACAAGGATGCCGCCGATGATGTGAAGCTGCTGCTCTCCTATCACGAGGACGAGATCGGCAGCTGCATGACCACCAACTACATCTGCATCCGCAGGGATATGACCATCCGGCAGGCCATGAGTGAGCTGGTGAAGCAGGCAGGCGAGAACGATAACATCTCCACCCTGTATGTGGTGGATGAGAACGAGCACTTTTATGGTGCCATCGACCTGAAAGACCTCATCGTGGCCCGTGCGGAGGAGCGCCTGGAAAAGCTGATCGCACGCTCCTACCCCTACGTCACCGACCACGAGAAGATCAGCGACTGCATCGACCGCATCGTGGACTACGCCGAGCGCTCGCTCCCTGTCCTGAACGACAGCGGGAAGCTGCTGGGCATCATCACCTCGGCGGATGTGGTCGAGCTGGTGGACGACGAGATGGGCGATGATTACGCAAAACTCGGCGGCTTGACCAGCGAGGAGGACCTGAACGAGGGTGTGTTCCAGAGTGTGAAAAAGCGCCTGCCCTGGCTGATCGCCCTGCTGTTCCTCGGGATGCTGGTGTCCTCGGTGGTGGGGGCGTTTGAATCGGTGGTGGCGGTGCTGCCCATCGTCATCTGCTTCCAGTCCATGGTGCTGGATATGGCCGGCAATGTGGGCACCCAGTCGCTGGCTGTGACCATCCGTGTGCTGGTGGACGAGAACCTGACCACTGCCAAAAAGCTCCAGCTGCTCTGGAAGGAAATGCGGGTGGGCCTGACCAATGGTGCACTGCTGGCCGTGCTGGCGCTGGGCTTTCTGGGCTGCTACATCCACTTCTTCAAGGCCTACGCCTGGGGCGAAGCCTTCCTGCTCTCGGGCTGTGTGGGCGTATCTCTGGTCGTGGCTATGGTGATCTCCAGCCTGGTGGGCACGGTCATCCCCATGCTGTTCCATAAGATCCACATCGACCCCGCTGTGGCTTCCGGCCCGCTCATCACCACCATCAATGATCTGGTGGCTGTGGTGGTCTACTATGGTCTGGCCGCCGTGGTGCTGATCGATATGTTCCATCTGGGCTGAAATAGAGAAAGGCTGCTGCCGACAACTCCCTCAGTCACGGCTTCGCCGCGCCAGCTCCCTCTTGGAGGGAGCCTTGACGTAATGGCAATCTGTGAAAGCCTCCCTCATTGAGGGAGGTGGCATCGCGTGAGCGATGACGGAAGGAGTTTGGCAACAGCCTCTTTTCACTTATTCTGGATCCAATACCGCTGTGTCAGCGTTCCATCGGAGGAATCGAACTGCTCATCCTCCAGCACGCCGCCGTTGGCGCGGATGGTCTTTGCTGAGGCAACGTTGTAATGGTCGCAGCAGATGCGTACCTTTTCGATGCCTCGTTCTTTTGCCTTCTCCAGCGTCAGGCGAAGCATCTGGGTGGCGTAGCCGTTCTGCCGCTCCGAGGGGCGGACGCTGTACCCGATGTGCCCGCCGTAGGTCAGCAGGTAATCGTTGAGCCGGTGGCGCAGGTTGGTCATGCCCACCAGATGCTCATGCTCATCCAGAGCCAGATACTCCGTGGCGGGCACGAGACCGGCGGGGGTTGTGGCCGGGTCTTTCAGCTTGCGGAGTTGGGCCAGCCAGGCATCGAAGTCAGCATATTTGTCCAGAGCCGAGGTGCCGTCCATCCGGGAGTTGATGGCCAGAAATTCTTCCCGGTAGGCCATGACCTGTTCCCGGTCGCCCTCATCCGGCTCCCGCAGGTGGATCTTCTGGGGTGAGGTGCGCCGGGTGGCGGTGTGGAAATCCGGAGCCTTCATCAGGCCGTGGCAGTTGCAGTAGAAGTAAAGCACACCTGCGCCCCGCAGGGAGAAGCGGGCAGAGGCATCTCCCTCGGGGTAGAGCTTGACCAGCTGCAGCTTATCGCCGGTGAGGTAGGCAAGAAACGAGATGTAATGATTTTTCTCCATGGGGTGGTGCAGGGTGACGAAGAGCTCGTCCTCCACCCGCTCCACGGTCAGCTGATGATGCTCGTCGGCATCTTCGGCTTCGGCGATGTCCAGCGCAGGCAGGGCGATGCCGCAGCAGCTCACCACGGCCTGCCCGGTGGCGTGGAGCACATTGCCGCAGAGAGGGCAGACGTAGAGCTTGCTCCGCAGCAGGTTGGCTGCCCGATTCCGGTTGATGATGGGTTCTCCCTGCATCAGCTCCAGCACACTGACTCCCAGAGCTGCAGCCAGAGGCTCCAGCAGGGAGATATCGGGCAGACCCTTGGCGGTCTCCCACTTGGAAATGGTCTTGGCGCTGACAGAAAGCGTTCCGGCAAGCTCTGCCTGGGTCAGGCCCTTGGCTTCCCGCAGCTGCCGGATGGTGCTGCCGGTGACGTATGTGTTCATGTGTTGTCCTCCTGAAGTAACCCCCAGTCATTGCGGTGGGGTTGTTGTTACAAAGTATAACCCAACAAAAAACTCCACGCAACCTACGCTGCGTGGAGTTCGTGCTTTCAGGAATTATTCGGCCTCGGTCTCGTCTTCCTCGTCCGGGTCCAGCTCCATGGTGAACACGGCCTTTTTCAGCTTGCCGCAGCCCTGGGCCTTCAAGCCGGATTTGTACGGCTCCCCAGCCAGATAGAGGGCAAAGCGGCCCTCGCAGAGCATTCCGGCAATGCTGGTGCCGGCGGTGCCCACGGTGGTATCAGCGGCTTCGTCAGCGGGCCGGGTGGGGCTGAACTCGCCCAGGGACACTTCAAACAGCTCGCTGCCCTCGAGGTCGGTCTCAAGGGTCAGGTGGTTGTCGTGCCGGACAAAGGGGGCCTTGTCGCTGGCCTGCGGGGTCACGGTGCTCACCGTGACCACAGCCTTGTCACCATCGATGCGGGTGCGCCCAGCGGGCAGGTTGTTGATATCCCGCGCCATGATGAACTCGATGACACTGTCCAGACTGCTGCACAGGCCCAGATAGTTGGGGAGATTGTTCAGGGTATCGTAGATCATGGATCAGTCCTCTTTCAGGTCGGTCAGAAGCTCCTTGATGCTGGGCACAACGCCGCCCAGATTTTGCAGCTCCGACGGGATGATGATCTTGGTGGCCTTGCCGTTGGCGACCTTGGCCAGTGCTTCCAGGCTGCGCAGAGCCAGCACCTTGTCGTTGGGCATGGCCTCGTTCAGCAGGCGGATGGCATCGGCGTTGGCCTTCTGCACGGCGAGAATGGCCTGCGCCTCGCCCTCAGCTTCGAGAATGCGCTGCTGTTTGACGGCATCGGCACGGAGGATGGCGGCTTCTTTTTCGCCTTCGGCAGCGGTGATGGCGGCCTGCTTCTCACCGTCGGCCTTCAGGATGACGGCGCGCTTTTCGCGCTCTGCCTTCATCTGCTTCTCCATGGCTTCCTGGATCTCGCGCGGCGGGATGATGTTCTTGACCTCCACGCGGTTGACCTTGATGCCCCACTTGTCGGTGGCTTCATCGAGGATGGCCGTGATCTTGCCGTTGATGACATCGCGGCTGGTCAGGGTGTGATCCAGCTCCATCTCGCCGATGATGTTGCGCAGGGTGGTGGCGGAAAGGCTCTCGATGGCTGCGATGGGCTGATTGACACCGTAGGTGTAGAGTTTGGCATCCATGACCTGGAAGAACACCACGGTGTCGATCTGCATGGTAACGTTATCGCGGGTGATCACAGGCTGGGGAGGAAAGTCCGCGACCTGCTCCTTCAGACTGACCTTTTTGGCGATCCGCTCAATGAACGGAATCTTGACATGCAGGCCGGCCGACCAGGTGTCGGAGTAGCTGCCCAGACGCTCCACAACGTACACCATGGACTGAGGCACGATGACAATGTTGGTGACGACGATGAGCAGGATGACAAAGATGAGCGCGAGGATCACAAACAGCATGATAGGCATAGAGACGCTCCTTTTTTCAGTGGTTGATGGATTCGGTCAGAATGGGTTCCACGATGAGCAGGGTGCTGTGAATCTCGGTGACCCGGCAGGCCTGCCCGGGGGTCAGGGTATCGCCGGGGGTGGCGCAGCGGGCGCTCCAGTCCACGCCGTCCAGCCGCACCCGGCCCGTCTGCTGGGCGGAAACGGGGGTCAGCACCCGGGCTTCCCGGCCAAGGGCGCGGTCACCGTTGGTGGGGGTGGGCTGCTTGTGCAGCCGTTTGGCCAGCGGCTTGAATGCCAGCAGGCAGACCGCGCTGACCGCAATGAACACCACTGCCTGTACCCGGAACGAGTGGGTGAACAGGCAGCAGAGCAGGGCTGCCGCGCTGCCTGCCGCAAACCAGACGGATACCATGCTGAAGGTCATGCCCTCCAGCGCCAGGAAACCGACGGCGGCAAGGAGCCAGAAAATGGGGTCAATGGACATCGAACATCCCTCCTTATGATCCTATTATAGAGCATCCGGTTGGGGGAAGGTCAAGAGATTTTTGCTGAATTGTTGCGCAGAAAACAAAATGCGGTCATACATAATCATAGTAGCTGTGGTTCGGGTTGTGCCCCACCTCTTCCACCACGATGGTGAAGCCCATGGGATTCACCTCAGTGCTCTTGCCGCTGGCAAGGGTCTCCACGATGATATGCTCGGTGCGGTTGACGATGATCTCCGCGGTCTCCACCTTGCCCACCCGCTGGTAGTGCAGGATACCGTCCTCGGCACGCAGAACCCGCAGCTGGCCGGTGCGGAAGGCCTCGCAGGTGTGGCGGAGCTGTGCCAGCTGTGCCAGCACGGGGCGCAGGCGCTGTTCGTGGGCATCCCACCGGAAGAAAGCCCGGTTGAAGGGGTCCCGGTAGCCCTGCATGGCGATCTCGTCGCCGTAGTACAGGCAGGGCACACCCGGCAGGGTGTAGATGATGGCGTAGGCCATCCGCAGGCGGAGCAGGCCTTCCTCGTAGGCATCGCCGGTCACACAGCGGCCGCTCTGCCACGCGCGGCCCCGGCCATTGGCGGGCTCGTCAGCAATCACGGTCAGGGCACGCTCGGTGTCGTGGGTGGAGAGGAAGTTCAGGGCGGTGTCCATGGCCGGGGCAGGGTAGTGTTCGCAGATGGTCAGGATCTCCGTCATGGCCTGCTCGGCGGGCTTGCCCTTGACGAAATCCAGCACGGCGTTCTTGAAGGGGTAGTTCATCACGCTGTCCAGGCCCTTGCCCAGCAGATAGGTGCGGCGCTTATTGAAGCCGAACTTGGTGGTGGCATCCTCCCACACCTCGCCCAGCAGGAACTTTTCGGGGCTGACCCGCTTGACGGCGGCGCGCACCTTCTCAATGAATTCGTCGGGCAGCTCATCGGCTACATCCAGCCGGAAGCCTGCCGCGCCGCGCCGCAGCCAGGTGTCGATGACACCGCCCGGGCCGGTGATGAACTCCACATAGGAGGGGGTCTCCTCGTTGACCTCGGGCAGGGTCTCAAAGCCCCACCAGCTGCGGTAGCCGCCCTTGTACTGGGGGCCGAAATCGTACCAGCAGCGGTAAGGGGAGTTGGGGTCCCGGTACGCGCCGCCCTCGCCATAGCGGCCCTCGCGGTTGAAGTAGCGGCTGTCGGAGCCGGTGTGGCTGAACACGCCGTCCAGCACGATGCCGATGCCGTATTTTTTGGCGGCGGTGCACAGTGCCTCAAAATCCTCGTTGGTGCCCAGCAGGGGGTCCACATTCAGGTAGTCAGCGGTGTTGTAGCGGTGGTTGGAGTGGGCCTCAAAGATGGGGTTGAGGTAGATGAAATCCACCCCCATCTCGTGCAGGTAGGGGAGCTTTTGCTGGATGCCCTTGAGGTCACCGCCGAAATAATCCTCATTCAGGTGGCCGCCCACCTCGTTGGGCTGCCAGAAGGGCTCGGCGTGCTTGTCGGCCTGATAGATGCGGTCGGCAAAGGGCATGGGCTTGTTTTCCACCCCTTCGCAGAAGCGATCCGGGAAGATCTGATAGAACACCTTGCCCTTGATGCTTTCGGGGGTCTCAAAGTCCTGCTCATAGACCGTGATCTGCCAGCTTTCGCCATCCTGCCAGCTGATCACACCGCAGTTGTCGGGGCCGCGCACGATGCGGCGGAAGTCGGTGTAGAGGTCGAAGTAATAGAAGTAGAGGCCCGGGTCGTTCAGAGGCACTTCCACGGAAAAGTGGTTCTGCCTGGGGGTCTGGCCATCGAAGTTCATCCGGTAGTAGACGGGAACATCGAACTTGCCCTCTTTTTTCAGGACAAGGTGCGGGTCTACATAGCCCAGCTCTTCGGGGATGCAGAGCGACAGCCGGACAGTCTGCCCGGCGCGCACCGCACCAAAGGGCTGCTTGAAATAGGGGTCAAAACTGTTGAACAGACAAGACAAGTGGGGTCGTTCCTTTCTCAAAAAAAGCCCCGGTTCCGTAATGGCTCCGGGGCAGAGATATATTTGTGCTAAACCCTTCCGTCAATGCTTTGCATTGCCACCTCCCCTACTAGGGGAGGCCTTGGCAGAACGGTGAAGTCTGTGCGTAAAGGAAAAGCTGTAAAACTTCCCGTAACGCCAGAGGCCCCACTACTAGGGGGGCTGTCGCCGTAGGTGACTGGGGGGTTGACCTTTCCAATTACTTCACAGCAGAAGCGTGCCAGATATCGCGGGCGTAATCCAGCACAGAGCGGTCTGCGCTGAAGATGCCGCTGTTGGCGGTGTTCTTCAGGCTCATCTGTGCCCACTTCTCGCGGTCAGCATACAGGCGCTGCAGGTCGGCCTGAGCACGGCGGTAATCCTTGAAGTCGGCCATGACCATATAAGGATCGCTGGTGCGCAGGTTCTCGGTGACCTCGTGGAAGTCTTCGCCGTTCCAGCCGCGCTCCAGGAAGTTCAGAGCGGCATTTGCCACGTCATCGCCCATGATGAAGGCGCTGGGGTGGTAGCCCACCTGCTTGAGGTTGTTGACCTCGGGGGTCAGCATACCGAAGATCAGCTCGTTCTCCTTGCCGGCGGCATCGGCGATCTCAACGTTTGCGCCGTCCAGCGTGCCCAGCGTGACAGCACCGTTCAGCATGAACTTCATGTTGCCGGTACCGGAAGCCTCGGTGCCTGCCAGAGAAATCTGCTCAGAAACCTCGGCAGCGGGCATCAGGTGCTCGCTCAGGGAGACGCAGTACTCTTCCAGATAGACCACGCGCAGCTTGTCGCGCACAGCGGGGTCATTGTTGATCAGATCGCCCAGCTTGCAGATCATGCGGATCATCTGCTTTGCCATGTAGTAGCCGGGAGCAGCCTTTGCGCCGAAGATGTAGGTCTTGGGGATAAAGTCGGCGTTGGGGTTCTCCTTCAGGTACAGGTACTGTGCAGCGATGTTCAGCGCATTCAGGTGCTGGCGCTTGTACTCGTGCATACGCTTGA
>ERZ835109.1264-NODE-1264-length-21587-cov-3.858675_pt1 | contig 21587 bp, 17 predicted proteins | sample MGYA00519946_ERZ835109 | MGnify/ENA primary metagenome ERZ835109 (study PRJEB31850, sample SAMEA3708771) | human gut metagenome | biome: human gut; feature: human-associated habitat; material: faeces | place: China | collected 2014 ...
GCATCAAAAGCTGCGGCAGAAGCTGCTGTTCTTTCGGCGTTAAACCATCTTTGACCTGGTCGATAATCAGGTAAATGTCATCTTTAGAAAATGAAATGCCGGACTGCTGTGCCTTGCGGCTTAATGCAAGAATCAGCGGCAGAATTTCATCATTGCTTTTTCCTTTTGAAAGCGTTTTAAATTCATTGATTAAAAGCTGCTTTTTAAAATCCAGTTCAGACATCGTTTATTTCCTTTCTTTTACAAATTAAAATCAGACAGCGTTTTCATGTAGGTATCGTATTGTTTCTGCTGCTCCGGGGTCAGAAGCATATTTAAAAGACCTGTGGGAGGGGCAGAAGTGGTATGTTCATTTTGTGCGCCGTCTGCCGGAGTTTTTTTGGGCGGTGGGGCTTTGACGTCAGTTTTGCCGGGGGTATTGCCGTCTTTGGAATTTTTGGGATTTGCGGTATTATTTGTAGTATTGACAGTCTGATTCATCATATTCAGAATAATGGGATTGTTGAATAAATCGGCGCCATCATCAAAGGACTGAAACAGATTCATCATTTCGGACACCTTTGAAAAGCTGCGGAACTGTTCAATCATTGCGGAATATTTTTCAGGACAGTAAGGCATTACCGTATTTAAAAAGTCGTCATTGGTAAAAATGTCATTGATGGAATTTATGTAGGCATGGCTGCTCTGCCCCCGGATTGCAGGGTTTCCCGGAGAACGGTTATAAAAACGCAGTGTCTGTGAAAATTCATTCATGCGGATTATTAAAGAAAGGGGCTTTTGCAGCTGATAATCCAGAAAAGGAATCATTGCTTTAAACATTTGTGTGGATTCATCGACGGTACGCAGGTCAAATTCGGTGATAGGTAATTCTTTTGCCATGTTTCCTCCATTCTGCCGTCACTCAATATAGTAATAGTATATGCAATGGAGAAAAATGTATGAATATAATAATAGCAGATTTATATGTGGAGGAAAAAGATATGGACAGACCATGGAATTCATTGCAGAAAAATCCGGTACAGACAGCCAAAATGCAAAGAGGAAAAGCACAGCGCGGGCAGGTGCAGGAAAGTAAAATACAGACAGATAAAATAAAGAAAGAAAAACCACAGCGCATGATTGTAACGGATGAAACCAGTGTTTATGGCATTGATATGGCGTGTTTCCATGAAAAACAGGAAGAGTGACTGTTTTAGTAAAAAGAAAACCCTGCGGCTGATGCCGCAGGGAAAACTGTTTATAAACGTCAGTTCAGACAGTTTTTAACCGGATTAGCAGCCGCAGCCACATCCGCCGTTGTTAAATGAACCGTTGCCCCCGCATCCGCCGCAGAAGAACAGTAAGAGGATAATCCACAGGCAGCTGTTGTCGCCACAGCCGCAGCCACCGTTGTTGTTTAATCCGTTGCCACAGCTGCTGCAAAGAAGGAGCAGGATAATAATCCAATAGCATGAGCTGCCTCCAAATCCATTGCAATCTCCACATCCGCCACAGTTTGTTGCTGCTAAATCACTCATTTTGATTCCTCCAAAATTCATTTACAATACAATTTTATGTATAGAGGCTTGTTTGTGTTCCACAATATTTAAGGATTATTTCATTGCATTCTTTTTTTCTTTGTTATATTATCTAGTAATAATACGGAAGATTGAAGAAAGGTAGAAAAAATGTCTGAAAATAAAAGAAACTTTCTGGTGCATGGGGGGATTCTTGCCATGGCGGGTATTCTGGTAAGAATTATAGGAATGTTTTACCGGATACCACTGGTAAATATTATCGGAAGTGACGGAAACGGAATCTATGGTGCGGCGTATAATGTATACAATATTATGCTGGTACTGTCGGCATATGGGCTGCCAATGGCAGTGTCAAAGCTGGTTTCGGCAAAATTTGTTGCAAAGCAGTTTAAAAATGCGGCTTCTATTTTTAAGTGTGCGCTGATTTTTGCGACCTGTACAGGCGGTATCGCAGCTCTTTTATTATTCTTTGGAGCGGATTTTATCGAAAATGTATTTTATAAAGGTGTTCCGGGCATGGCAATTCCGCTTAGGATTCTTGCACCGACCATCTTTTTTGTGGCGATTTTAGGCGTTATGAGAGGTTTTTATCAGGGACAGGGAACGATGATTCCGACTGCGGTTTCACAGATTGCAGAACAGATTGTCAATGCGGGAGTCAGCCTTCTTGCGGGATATTTCCTCATTCAGGCATATCAGTCATCAGCCAATACGGCGGCTTACGGTGCGGCAGGGGCAACACTTGGTACAGCAATGGGTGCATTGACAGCATTAATCTTTTTAATTGTGCTGTATCTGATATACCGTCCGACCTTTGCACGCATGGTGGCAAAGGACAGAGTCAGTAAAAGACAGTATGACAGGGATATTTACAGAACCATTGCACTTACAATGATTCCGATTATTTTAGGACAGACGTTTTACCAGATTAGTGCGGTCATTGATGATATGATGTTTAGTAATATGATGATTGGCACCGATATTACAAAGAGCATTACGACCGATATGGGTAATTTTAATTCCAGTTACAGCTTATTAATCGGTATTCCGCAGGGTGTCGCTTCCGCGATGTCGGCTTCAATGTTACCGAGTATTGTGGCATCGTACACACAGGGCGAAATTGGTGCAGTGCGCAAAAAGATAAAAGAAACGTTAAAGACCAATATGTTTATTGCAATTCCGTCCTTTGTCGGATTGTTTGTACTGGGTAAGCCGATTATCCAGCTGCTGTTTGCACGATATGACAGCACGCAGGGCGGCATGATGTTAAAAATCGGTGCGATAGCCGTAGTATTTTATACACTGTCTACCGTAACCAGTTCGGCTTTGCAGGGCATTGACGAGATGAGTACGCCGGTAAAGCACTCCTGCATTTCACTGGTTGTGCATATTATTCTGGTATTTGTGCTGTTAAAGTTTTCAAGACTGGGAATTTATGCTATAGTAATAGGTAACGCAAGTTTTCCGATTATTATTTTCATATTAAATATAATTTCATTATATAGACATATCGGATACCGGATGGAATACCGTCAGACCTTTATTGTTCCGGCTGTGTGTGCGCTGATTATGGGCGTGGCAGCAGGACTTGTTTATGACGGAATGATAAAATTAACAGCTTCTAATATCCTTTCTTTAATGGCAGCATTTATCGCGGCGGGAATCTTTTATTTTGGACCGCTGTTTGTGGCGAAAAAGAAGAAGCGGTATTAAATAGGCATTAAAATGCCTGCGGAATGAGGGTTATATGAAAAATAATGCTGATGCGATTATTTTTCATATGGTTGTTTGTTTCTGAGCGAAAACAAACAACCCTGATGGCAGATGAAGGTCGCTTAGAAATGGAGGAAAATGCGAAAATCCTTAAATCAAAGATTTTCGCATAGCACTTTGTGCCGCAGGCGTCACAAAGTAGTCTTTATCGCAAAATCAAATCTAAGATTTGATTTGCGATTCCTCCGGCATTAAAATGCCTGCGGAATGAGGAGTATATGTGGATAACGGTTGATTTTGACAGCAGCGAGGCAATTTATATGCAGCTGTGTAATCAGATTGTGGAGGCGATTGCCGTGTCAAAGCTGCAGGAGGGCGAGTCCCTGCCGTCCGTGCGTCAGATGGCAGAATATGCAGGGATTAATATGCATACAGTCAATAAGGCGTATGCACTGCTTCGTCAGGAGGGCTATATTACACTGGATAAAAGGCGGGGCGCAGTGGTCAATCTTGGACTGGATAAGAGAAAAGCAATCGAGTCCATGACAAAGGATTTGCGCCAGATTATTGCACGCGCAAAATGTAATGGCATGAGCGCGGAAGAAATTCATGGAATTGTAGACGGTGTCATATCAGAAATGGAAGACAGTGGCAGACTATAGAAATGGAGAAGCATATGTTGTGTGAGAACTGTAAAGAAAGAGAAGCAACCGTACATTTTACAGAGATTATGAATGGGAGAGTGCAGAAACACCATTTATGTAAAGAATGTGCGGCACAGATGGAAATGATGGGATATGCTTCCAATGAAGTTCCGTTTGTGAAATTGTTGACAGGTATGCTTGCGGCGGGACAGACGCAGGAACAGGGAGAAAATCCATTGCAGTATGTACGCTGTCCGAAATGCGGCATGACGTATGAAGAATTTACGAGGGTGGGAAAGTTTGGCTGTGCAGAGTGTATCGATGTATTCGGTCCGCTGATTGGCGACCATATGAAAAAGCTTCACGGCAGTGATACCCATACCGGCAAGACTTACACAAAAGAAAAAATGCAGCCTGAAACAAAACAGGAGCAGGAACAGCAGGATATAGAAGCTTTGAAGCTCCGGTTAAAAGAAGCCGTCATGCTGGAAAATTTTGAAGCGGCGGCAAAATACCGTGACGAAATTAAGGCATTACAGGCAAAGGAGGAGCATAATGCTTAGATGGTTTGAGCAGAACGGACCGGAGGGTGATGTGGTCATTTCCAGCCGGGTGCGCCTTGCAAGAAATTTAAAGGATTATAATTTTTCATTAAAACTGGATACACCGGATGCGCATAAAATGATTGGCGAGGCGGCACAAAAGCTGCGTGTTCTGCCGGAATTCAAAGATTTTCACGAGTATCATTTTGAGAATCTGGAAGAAGTCCAGCGCGAAGCAATGAAAGAACGTCATGTCATCAGTCCGTTTTTATTAAGTCAGAGCGTCGCAGGCGGATTTGTATCATCGAATGAAGATTTGTCCATTATGTTAAATGAGGAAGACCATATCCGCATACAGGCATACCGTGCAGGAATGGATATGGAGCGCGCCTATGAGGCGGCAGACCATATAGATGACTGTATCGGTGCGGTGCTTCCGTATGCGTATGATACGCAGTACGGATATCTGACAACCTGTCCGTCCAATGTCGGAACAGGCATGAGAGTGTCTTATATGTGTCACCTTCCGGCGCTTGCATGGAATAATAAAATACAGGGTATTGCGGCGGAAATTGGCAGATTCGGACTGGTCATGCACAGCGTTTATTCGGACGGCAATAAGTCTGCGGGGGATATTTATCAGATATCCAATCAGATTACGCTGGGCGTTACGGAAAAAGAACTGATTGAGAATATTACCAACATTGTGCAGCAGATTGTCACACAGGAGCGGATTTTAAGAAACCGTTTAAAAGAAAAACAAAAGATTTCCGTGCTGGACGGCATTTACCGTTCTTACGGCATTTTAAAATATGCAAGGAAGGTATCATTAAAAGACGGGCTGGTACTGCTTTCACAGTTACGGCTCGGTCTGGCGGAGGGGCTTGTAAAAACGCCGGATGAGAGAGATTATGCGATTTACCAGCTGATGATAGGGATTCAGCCGGGCAATCTTGAAATGCTTGCATCACAGGAACTTACAGAGGAAGAAACCGATGTGATGCGGGCGCAGTTTATCAGGGAAAATTTACCTTCAATTGAATAAAGTGAGGAGAAAAAATATGCAGAGCAGATTTACAAAAAAGGCGCAGGAAGCGCTTGACCATGCGGCAGAAACAGCAGCAATGCTGGGGCATGGCTATATCGGTTCGGAACATTTGTTAATCGGACTGATTCAGGCAGAAGACAGCCTGGCATCAACCGTGCTATTAAATAACGATGTCACAGCGGAAAAAATTATCAACCTCGTCTATCAGCTGATTGCACCGGATAATCAGGTTGGTGTGAAAGAACCGTCAGGCTATACGCCGCGTGTACGCCGCATTTTGGAAAATTCAGCAAAGGAGGCAGCACGTTTTCATGCGGACAGTATCGGAACGGAGCATTTGTTAATTGCGATTATTAAAGAAACAGAGAGTGTTGCGGCAAGACTGTTAAATACACTCGGCGTTGCGATAAAGAAGCTGTATGTGGATACGCTTGCGGCAATGGGCGAGGATGCCAATTCCTACCGTGAGGATTTCCAGAATGGCAGACCGCGCGGAAAGAAATCCACACAGACCTTAGACCAGTACAGCAGGGATTTGACAGAACTTGCAAGAAACGGCAAATTAGACCCGGTTATCGGCAGAAGTGAAGAAATCCAGCGTGTGATTCAGATTTTAAGCAGACGTACCAAAAATAATCCGTGTCTGATTGGTGAGCCGGGTGTCGGTAAAACGGCGATTGCGGAAGGACTTGCGGCACGGATTGTCGAAGGCGATGTACCGGAAACAATTAAGGGAAAAAGACTTCTTACACTGGATTTATCGGGAATGGTTGCCGGTTCAAAATACCGCGGCGAGTTTGAAGAACGTATTAAGCGCGTGATCAATGAAGTCAAGGCAGACGGAAATGTCCTGCTGTTCTTAGATGAACTGCATACGATTATCGGTGCGGGCGGTGCGGAAGGTGCGATTGATGCTTCCAACATTTTAAAGCCGTCCCTTGCAAGAGGTGAAATCCAGTTAATCGGTGCGACAACACTGGAAGAATACCGTAAATATATTGAAAAAGATGCCGCACTGGAACGAAGATTCCAGCCGGTAAAGGTTGAAGAACCGACAGAGGAAGAGGCTGTTTTGATTTTACGCGGTCTGCGCCCGAAGTACGAAGAACATCATCATGTAACAATTACAGATGAAGCCGTTGAAGCGGCAGTCAAACTTTCCAAAAGATATATCAATGACCGTTTCCTGCCGGATAAGGCGATTGATTTAATTGATGAAGCATCGTCTAAGGCGCGTTTGAAGGTTTATGTCATGCCGGACGGCATTAAAAAAGCAGAAGAAGAAATCAAGGCATTAGAAGCGGAAAAAGAAGAAGCGATTAAGCGTGAAGCTTATGAAGAAGCCGGAGAGATTAAGAAAAAGCAGCTTCGTAAAAAAGAAAGAATTGAAAAGTTAAAAGAAAAATGGGAAACACAGCGTACGGGTTCTGAGATTGTTGTCGGAGAAGAAGAAATTGCCGATGTCGTTGCAATGTGGACAAAGATTCCGGTCACAAAGATTGCACAGGCAGAGTCGGAACGTTTAATGCAGCTTGAAGAAACACTGCACCACCGTGTTGTCGGACAGGAAGAAGCAGTGGCTTCTGTTGCAAAGGCAATCCGCAGGGGCAGAGTCGGTTTAAAAGACCCGAACCGTCCGATTGGTTCGTTCTTATTCTTAGGACCGACCGGTGTCGGAAAAACAGAACTTTCAAAGGCGCTTGCCGATGCGATGTTTGGCAGTGAAAATGCGTTAATCCGTGTTGATATGTCCGAATTTATGGAAAAGCATACCGTATCAAAGCTTATCGGTTCACCTCCGGGATATGTCGGCTATGACGAAGGCGGACAGTTAAGTGAAAAGGTACGCAGAAATCCGTATTCCGTTGTTTTATTTGACGAGGTGGAAAAGGCACATCCGGATGTATTTAATGTGCTGTTACAGGTATTAGATGACGGACATATTACAGATTCTACAGGCCGCGTTGTTGATTTTAAAAATACAGTTATTATTATGACATCCAATGCCGGTGCGGAAAATATCGTTACACCAAAGACACTCGGTTTCCTTTCCGTCAATGATGAAGCACACAGCCATGAAGACATGAAGGGTAAAGTTATGGACGAGGTAAAACGCATTTTTAAACCGGAGTTTATCAATCGTATTGATGAAATTATCGTCTTCCATACATTGGGAAAAGAGCAGATTGGTCAGATTGTAGATATTATGATGCAGACCGTCAACAAGAGGACACTCGAACAGATGAAGCTGTCCATTGAGCTAGATGAGCAAGCAAAGAATTATCTCGTGGAAAAAGGATATGACTCCAAGTACGGGGCAAGACCGCTGCGCCGGGCTATCCAGAATGAGATTGAAGACCCGCTCGCAGAACAGATTTTACAGGGAAAAGCAGGACAGGGCAGCCGTGTAAAAGTAACGGTAAAAGACGGAAAGCTGCATTTTGGATTAAAACGTGGACTGAATAAGTAGAAAAATTGCCAAAACTACTAGCATAATTTGTCGGATTATTGTATAATGTAAACACCAAAAAGATTTACGGAACATATGATAGGAGGACAGAACATGCCAGTAGTAAAAGAACTGATTCGTTCAGAACAGGACGGAAGTTTAAGTTTTGGTAATTATCAGTTAGATACAAAGTCAAAGGTATCTGATTTTGAACATTGTGGAGATTCTTATAAGGTAAAGACTTATAATGAGATTACAAAGCTGGAGAAGAACGGCTCTTTTGTATATGAATCAGTGCCGGGAACAGCAGTGAATCATTTTAAAGCAACCGATGACAGTGTAAGCTTTAAAGTAGAGGGTACAGAAGATGCCCAGATTACACTGGAACTGGAAGAAGGTTCAGAATATGAGATTACCATTGATGGGGAATCTGCTGGAAAGATGGCTACGAACATGGGCGGAAAGCTTGTGTTATCTGTAGAGTTTGAAGCCGGAAAAGAAGTTTCAGTCAATGTTGTAAAAGCATAATTTGAATAAAACTGTAGCGCATACGAATTTTAGGCTGCTGTACCAAGCGGGTAATGAAAGGCTTGGTGCGGCAGCTTTTTTAAAGAAGGTGAGAAGGGAAAATGGCAAAGGCAAGGGATACCGCATTTTTTTGTAAAGAATGCGGGTATGAATCAGCAAAGTGGTTCGGACAGTGTCCGGCATGCCGTGAGTGGAATACGGCATCGGAAGAACCGGTAGCAAAGACAAAGACGGCAAAAGGCAAAGGTGCGCCGGTGCATATTGTATCAGACGGGAAAAATGAGCCGTCAAAGCTTGCGGATATTAATACCAAGGAAACAGACCGGATGTCAACCGGTATTAAAGAGCTGGATAGAGTACTGGGCGGCGGCATTGTAGCCGGTTCACTGGTGCTTGTAGGCGGTGACCCCGGTATCGGAAAGTCGACACTGCTGTTACAGATGTGTAAAAATCTTTCCCACATGGATAAAAATGTATTGTACATTTCAGGCGAGGAATCTTTAAAACAGATAAAAATGCGTGCGGAGCGTATCGGCACGTTTACGGATAAGCTGCTGCTTTTATGTGAAACCAATTTGGACATCATAGAAGAAACGATGAAAAAGACGATGCCGGATGTGGTAATTATTGACTCCATTCAGACAATGTACCGTGAGGACGTCGGTTCTGCGCCGGGCAGTGTCAGTCAGGTGAGGGAATCCACGGCAGTTCTTATGCAGCTTGCAAAGGGACTTGGCATTTCCATTTTTATTGTCGGTCATGTGACAAAGGAAGGTGTTGTTGCAGGTCCGCGCATGCTTGAACACATGGTGGATACCGTGCTGTATTTTGAAGGCGATAAAAATGCCTCTTACCGCCTGCTGCGCGGTGTGAAAAACCGCTTTGGCTCGACCAATGAAATCGGCGTGTTTGAAATGCAGGAGCAGGGACTTGTGGAAGTGGAGAATCCTTCGGAATATATGCTGAGCGGAAAGCCGGAAAATGCTTCGGGGTCTGTTGTGGTATGCCTGATGGAAGGCACACGCCCGATGTTGGTAGAAGTACAGGCACTGGTCTGTGATTCTAATTTCGGACTGCCACGAAGAACGGCGGCGGGAACGGATTATAACCGTGTCAACCTTTTAATGGCGGTGCTGGAAAAGCGCGCCGGAGTGCATTTATCGGGAAGTGATGCCTATGTCAATGTTGCGGGCGGTATTAAGGTCAATGAACCGGCACTGGATTTAGGCATTGTAATGGCACTGGTGAGCAGCTTTAAGAACAGAAGCGTAGATGATAAAACCATTATTTTCGGGGAAGTCGGACTGGCAGGAGAGGTGCGTGCGGTCAGCCAGCCGCAGCTGCGTGTAAACGAGGCAGTCAAACTGGGCTTTGAAACGTGTATACTTCCACAAGTATGCTTGAAAAGTATCAGAAAAACTGATAAAATAAATATTATTGGTGTTCGTAATGTAAGTGAAGCGATGAAACTGATATAAAATAGTAACACGGAGCAGGAAAAAACAAACCGGCAGCAGCAGTGGCAGAAACCGTACTGCCGTGCCGGATAAAAAGGAGAAGTGGGAAATATGGAAAATACAGCATTGGTAAATAATTTGACAAATATTTTAAACGGTCTGGATGATTCACAGGAGAAGCTGGAAAAAGATGCGTTTGATGTGATTAATTCATCGGATACCTCTTTGAATCTGGTGCGTGAAAGTATCGGCAGTGTGGAAGAAATCTTAAAGATGATTGATACGCTGAATGCAGTTGTGGAAGAATCATCCGAAAAGATTCAGAAGCTTGAGAAGCTGTCTGCGGATATTGAGCAGTTTGCATCGGTCATTGCTTCCATTGCCAACAGAACGAATATCTTATCCCTCAATGCTTCTATTGAAGCTGCAAGAGCGGGGGAACACGGCAGAGGATTTGCGGTAGTTGCAAGCGAAGTGCGTAATCTTGCATCTCAGTCCGCAAAGTCTTCTAAGGAAATTACAGATACGATTAATCAGGTACAGCACTCTGTAAAAGAAACCGTTTCTTCCATGCATGAAGTATATGACAATGCTTCCGCACAGAAGGGCAAGGCAGACAGTGTTGGCAATCTGTTAAAGCAGGTTGTAGATGCCGCATATGCTGCCAACGAAGTCGCAAGAAACATTGAAAACGAAATTGCTTATCAGAGAGAAATCACGGATGAAGCAAAGAATGCGCTGAAGGCGTAAAAAGAGTCAAATAAATAATAAAAAAGTGCTGATTGGGGTGTGAAAATATGCATGAAAACGTATTAATTAAAGCACAATCGCAAAAAATGAAAATTTAGACTTCCAATTTTCTAAAAAATGTATATAATAGTGATAAGAGGAAAGAGGCTGTCCACAAAAATCAGCCCACATAAGAAAGGAGCTTGTATTATTATGAGTACAATGGCAGACAAATTTGAAGAACTTGGAGTAATTCCTGTAGTCGTATTAAATGATGTAAAGGATGCACTTCCACTTGCAAAGGCATTATATGAAGGAGGACTTCCATGTGCAGAAGTAACATTCCGTACAGCAGCAGCAGAGGAATCTATCCGTGTTATGCATGAAGCTTATCCTGATATGGTACTTGCAGCCGGTACAGTTCTTACAACAGAACAGGTTGACCGTGCAGTTGCAGCAGGTGCTTCTTTAATCGTAAGCCCAGGATTCGACCCTGAAATCGTTGATTACTGTATTTCTAAGAACATCGAAGTTGTTCCGGGTATCGTTACACCTTCAGAACTGGCTCAGGCAGTTAAGCGTGGTCTTACAAGAGTGAAGTTCTTCCCTGCAGAAGCAGCTGGCGGCTTAAAGATGATCAAGGCTATGTGTGCAGCTTACACAAATGTAAGAATCATGCCTACAGGCGGAATCAACGCAAAGAACATCTCAGAATATCTTGAATGTGACAAGATCTTCTGCTGCGGCGGAAGCTGGATGGTTAAGGGCGATATGATTAAGGCTGGCGAATTTGACAAGATTAAGGATATGACAGCAGAAGCTGTTTCTCTTGTTAAGAAGATTCGTGGCTAATCAGCAGTCTTGAAAACAGATAATACATGACTATAATCCCTTCAAAGGAGCAGCTTTTGGCAGTTTTTTTGAAGGGATTTTTAAATGGCGGCGGGATACGGACAACAGCAGGAAACACACCGCTGTATCGTAAAGTTTTTTGAACCTGCTGGTAAAGGTAAGGGTATGGGTTTAAAACCAGATAAAACCGAATAAAGTCAGATAAAGGGGAAATTATGAAGACACGGAAAGAAGTATTGGAATATGGGCTGTCGTTTCCGGATACGTATCAGGAAGCACCGTTTCATGATACGAATTGGCAGCTGGTCCGGGTAAAGGGCAGTAAAAAAGCATTTTTGTGGACATATGAGCGGAACGGCTTTATCAATTTAAATGTCAAGGCAGACCCGGAATGGCGGGATTTCTGGCGGCAGACATATACGGCGGTGATTCCGGGGTGGCATCAGAATAAGGAACACTGGAATACCGTGATTTTAGACGGAAGCATACCGGATAAGGACGTACGGCGCATGATTGCCGAAAGCTATGATCTGGTGACTGCCAGCCCGACAAAGCGCATTTATGAAGCCGTCCAAAAGATACCGAAAGGGACGGTTGCAACCTACGGACAGATTGCGGAACTGGCGGGAGATAAGAAAATGGCACGTGCGGTCGGAAATGCACTGCATAAAAATCCCGATCCGGAAAAAATTCCGTGTTACCGTGTAGTCAATGCAAAGGGAGAACTATCCGGGGCATTTGCATTCGGCGGCGCAGATGAACAGGCAAAGCGGCTGGAAGCAGACGGCATTGAAGTGATAAACGGCAGAGTGGACCTTGGAAAGTATCGCTGGAAAAATCAGGATTATTATTGATTTTTAAAATAGTATCATGTATAATATACTCTATGTTTTTTTGTCTTTTGAAAAACAAAAATCAATAAAAATCGAAGGAGTAAAACGATGGCAGATACAGAAGTAAAACAGGAAGCCGCATGGTTAAAGTGGACAGGCATTATTGTATCGGTAATACAGATTATATTAGCGGTATCGTTTGTGGGAATGGTGTTCTGGATTAACATTTTTCCTGTAAAGATTGAAGTGATTATTATTGTAGTGCTGATTCTTTTATCAGCGTTGGCATTATATTTACAGTTTTTAAAATACGGCTGGGTAAAATGGGCCGCAAGAGTCATAGCACTGTTGCTGGCAGTAATACTGGCAATCGGTGATTTATACATTTATCAGGCAAAAGAGGCAATGAATTATGTCAGCAACAACGAGCAGACAGAAGTTATTTCCGTTTATGTATTAAAAGATGATGAAGCAAAGACGATTGCAGATGCAAAGGATTACATTTTTGGATACCATGAAATCTTAGACAGAGAAAATACAGATAAATATGTACAGAGTATTAACACTTCTTTGAATAAGACGATTACATCAAAGACCTATAATGATCTGCCAAAGATGGTCGAGGCACTGTATAATAAGCAGATTGGGGCAATGATTTTAAATGAGTCTTATGTAAAGACACTGGAAGAAGAATTCCCTGATTTCGAGGAAAAGACAAAAGTTATTGCAAATGAGTATTACAGAACAACACTGGATAAGCCGGTGATTACAAAGAATACACTGACAGATACATTTACCATTTATCTTTCAGGAAATGATGAATGTGGTGAATTAAATCAGTCCGGACGAAGCGATGTGAATATTCTGATTGTTGTCAATCCGAAGACAAAGCAGATTTTACTGATTAATACACCGAGAGATTACTATGTCAATGTCAATTCCTTAAAGTCGGGAATCGGCAAGGATAAGCTGACACATGCCGGAAACTTTGGCGTGGAAGCATCCATGAAGACATTGAGCACCTTATATGATAACTGGGATATTGATTTTTATGTCCGTCTGAATTTTACAAGTGTGGAAGAAATTGTAGACGCGCTGGGCGGTATTACGGTAAATTCAGAAATTGAATTTTATACAAGCCCGGATACCAGTGATGAGAAATTCCATTTTGTAGAAGGCCCGAATAAGTTAAACGGTAAGGCAGCACTGGCATTCTGCCGAGAAAGACAGTCTGTGGCAGCCGGTGATAACCAGCGTGGACAGGATCAGATGCTTGTTATTGAAGCGCTGATTGACAAAGTAACATCACCTTCTATTTTATATAATTACAGCAATGTTCTTGAAACAGTCCGCAACCTGTTCCAGACGAGCTTAGACGATGATGATATCGCAAGTATGGTAAAACTGACAATGGAAGGCGCAAATGGCTGGAATGTACAGTCTTATGCAGTAGAAGGAACCAGTGCATTTTCTTCATCATACTTCTTTGGTTACAGTTCAATGTGGGTTATGGAACCGGATATGTCTACGGTTAAGACTGCGGTTGAACTGATGAATAAGATTAAAGACGGTGAAGTCTTTGATATGGATGAATATTTAGAGTCAAAATAAAAGATTTTTTGGAGGATTTATTACATGATTAGTGCAAATAACGTAACACTTCGTATTGGTAAGAAGGCGCTGTTTGAAGATGTAAATATCAAGTTTACGGAAGGAAACTGCTATGGCTTAATCGGTGCAAACGGTGCCGGAAAGTCTACATTTTTAAAGATTCTGACAGGTCAGATTGAGCCAAGCAAGGGTGATGTAAGCATCACACCGGGACAAAGACTTTCATTCTTAGAGCAGGACCACTTCAAGTATGATGAGTATACTGCTCTGGATACGGTTATCATGGGTAATGAAAGACTCTATGAAATCATGAAAGAAAAAGAAGCAATTTATGCCAAGGAAGATTTTACGGAAGAAGACGGGAATAAGGCAAGTGAACTCGAAGCGGAATTTGCCGATATGAACGGCTGGGAAGCGGAATCTGATGCGGCACAGCTGTTAAACGGACTGGGTATTACAACAGATTTACACTATAAGCAGATGGCAGAATTAAACGGTAGTGAAAAGGTGAAAGTCCTGCTTGCAAAGGCATTATTTGGCAACCCGGATATCCTGCTGCTTGATGAACCGACAAACCATTTGGATCTGGATGCGATTGCATGGCTGGAAGAATTCTTAATTAACTTTGAAAATACAGTTATTGTTGTATCCCATGACCGTTATTTCTTAAATAAAGTATGTACACACATTGCGGATATTGACTATGCGAAGATTCAGTTGTATGCCGGAAACTACGACTTCTGGTATGAATCCAGCCAGCTCTTAATCAAGCAGATGAAGGAAGCCAACAAGAAAAAGGAAGAAAAAATCAAGGAATTACAGGACTTTATCCAGCGCTTCTCTGCAAATGCTTCTAAGTCGAAGCAGGCAACCTCAAGAAAGAGAGCATTGGAAAAAATTGAACTGGATGAAATCAGACCGTCCAGCAGAAAGTATCCGTATATTGATTTCAGACCATCCAGGGAAATCGGAAATGAAGTGCTTCAGGTTGAAAATCTTTCAAAGACGATTGACGGTGTAAAGGTACTGGACAACATTTCATTTATCGTAAACCACGATGATAAGATTGCATTTGTCGGTTCAAACGAACTGGCAACAACGACACTGTTTAGAATTTTAACCGGTGAACTTGAACCGGACGAGGGTTCATTTAAGTGGGGAATTACAACGAACACCGCTTATTTCCCGAAGGACAGCGCGGCAGAATTTAACCGTGAAGATACGATTGTTGAGTGGCTGACACAGTATTCACCGGATCCGGATCCGACTTATGTCAGAGGATTCTTAGGCAGAATGTTATTCGCAGGCGATGATGGTGTTAAGAAGGTAAAGGTACTTTCCGGTGGTGAAAAGGTGCGTTGTCTGATTTCTAAGATGATGATTACAGGTGCAAATGTACTTATTTTTGATGACCCGACAAACCATTTGGATATGGAATCTATTACGGCATTAAATAACGGACTGATTAAGTTCTCAGGCGTAGCACTGTTTACTTCACATGACCATCAGTTTATCCAGACAACGGCAAACCGTATTATGGAAATTGTTCCGAGCGGTCAGCTGATTGATAAGATAACAACGTATGACGAATATCTTGAAAATGACGAAATGGCAAGAAAACGTCAGGGATATGCGGAAGCAGCAGAAGATGACAATTAGAAATATACAATAAGAATAGCCCCGGCAGGAATTTTACAACATTTCTGCCGGGGGTTTCTTGTCTAAAAGAGGGATAGATGATATAATATTCTAATATGCGAAATGGAGGAGTTTTAAATGGCATCAGGTGGACGCAGTAGTACAGCTAAGTCTTCAAAAAACAAGGCAAAGACAACGGCTGTAAAGAAAAATACTTCCCCTGCCGGAAAGAGAAAGCGGACAACCAAAGCAAAACAGCAGGCGGCAAACCAGCTTCGGGATGAAGTGCTGGTGTTGCTATCGTTTGCAGTGGCTGTTATCCTGCTTTTGAGTAATTTTAATCTGGCAGGCAGCGTAGGCGTGCAGATCAAATGGTTTATGTTTGGACTGTTTGGTGTAATGGAATACATTTTCCCGATTGTCGTGGCGGCTTCGCTGATTTTTTTGATTTCAAACAGAGAATATATTGCAGTTGCAAGAGTAAAAACAGCAGCTGTTTACATACTGATGGTTCTGCTTTCGGCAATGGCATTGCGGATTGGCAACCGTCCGGATATTGCGGAAAGCACATTAATGGAAATATTTCACTACAGTGCGGTGCATAATACCGGTGGTGGTTTCTTTGGTGGCATGTTATGCAAGCTGTTAAAGCCGCTCGGTATGTTTGGCAGTATGGTGGTACTGCTGTTACTTATTATCATCTGTCTGATTGTGATTACGGAAAAATCATTTATCAGCGGTGTGATGAAAATGCAGAAAAGCGGAAGCAGAATGGTGCATGCCGCAAAGCAGGATTACGATTTGTACCGGGAACATTCGGCAGACAGACAGAGAAGAAAGCCGGATGAGGAACTGTCGGAGGAAGAATATCTTGCCAGACGGCGGGAAGAAAAGTTAAAAAAGATACAGGAAAAAGAAGAAAAAGCACAGGCGCGCATGAATAAAAAGGCGCGCGGCATTACAAGTGCAACAACACTGCCGAAAGAAACAGCGGCAGAACCGGAGAATCCGATTGATATTCATGAAATTGTTGTGGATACACAGCGGGAAGATGAATACAGTGGAGATATTTACAGTCCGGTCCAGCAGCAGGAACAGGCATATGATTATGAGCTGGAGAGCATTTTAACCGAAGAACCGGAAGAAGAAATGATTAATCCGGTGGAAACGGAAAGCATGCCGGATGAAACAATTCATGGTCTGTCTGAGCGTCTGGAGCAGATGACAGGACAATATCAGGAGCCGGAAATGTATCCTGACGCATATACAGAGAATGGCAGTGAACCGTCTGCCTATGAGGCATATGAACAGGCACTGCCGGAGGAAACGGTTGAGCAGGATATGGAGCAGGACGGCTATGAAGCGGAAAATGCAGAATATCCGGAGCCAGAGGTTATGGGAGATGCAGAAGAAACAGCCGGGGTATCAGGACAGCCGCACATGAAAGTCCAACGGTATCAGTTTCCACCACTGTCCTTATTAAATCAGGCTTCGTCAAAGCAGGGCGGCTCACAGGATAGGGAAAACAAGGCAACGGCGCTGCGCCTGCAGCAGACCTTACAGAATTTTGGGGTCAAGGTAACGATTACAGACATCAGCTGCGGTCCGGCGGTTACACGTTACGAATTACAGCCGGAACAGGGTGTGAAGGTCAGTAAGATTGTATCGCTTTCCGATGATATTAAGTTAAATCTTGCGGCGGCGGATATCCGTATTGAAGCACCGATACCGGGAAAAGCTGCGATTGGTATTGAAGTTCCGAACAAAGTCGCCGGCAGTGTTTCTATCCGGGAACTGTTAGAATCGGAAGCCTTTGAAAAGAGTGCTTCGCCGATTACATTTGCAGTCGGAAAGGATATTGCGGGAAAGACGATTGTAGCGGATATTGCGAAAATGCCGCATTTGCTGATTGCGGGTGCGACAGGCTCCGGTAAATCGGTGTGCATTAATACGATTATCATGAGTATTATATACAAAGCAGACCCGGAAGACGTCAAGATGATTATGATTGACCCGAAGATGGTTGAGTTAAGGGTATATGACGGCATCCCGCATCTGATGATACCGGTAGTCATTGACCCGAAGAAAGCTTCGGGTGCATTAAACTGGGCAGTCAATGAAATGACGGACCGCTATAAAAAGTTTGCGCAGATGGGTGTGCGTAACCTAAAGGGATACAATGACGAGATTGCGAAAATGGAAGTACCGGAAGGCGAAGAACCGCCACAGAAAATGCCACAGCTTGTCATTATTATCGACGAGCTTGCGGATTTGATGATGGTAGCGCCGGGCGAGGTAGAAGATGCAATCTGCCGTCTGGCACAGCTTGCCAGAGCGGCGGGAATCCATTTAGTAATTGCAACGCAAAGACCATCCGTCAACGTCATTACGGGACTGATTAAGGCAAATGTGCCGTCACGAATCGCATTTGCGGTATCATCGGGTGTCGATTCACGAACGATTATTGATATGAACGGTGCGGAAAAGCTTTTAGGAAAGGGCGATATGCTCTTTTTTCCGTCCGGTTATCCAAAGCCGGTGCGTGTACAGGGCGCGTTTGTATCGGATGATGAAGTATCAAGAGTTGTAGACTTTTTAAAGGAAAATTCACAGGAAGTTGTCTATGATGAGGCGGTGAGTGAAAGCATTACATCGACCCAGTCACAGAATGCACATAATACAGCAAGTGAGAAGGATTCTTATTTTGCAGAAGCGGGACGGTTTATCATCGAAAAAGAAAAAGGCTCGATTGGCATGTTACAGCGTTATTATAAAATTGGCTTTAACCGTGCGGCACGAATTATGGATCAGCTTGCAGATGCAGGTGTTGTAGGACCGGAGGTTGGTACAAAACCGAGAAAAGTCCTGATGACACCGGAAGAATTTGAAACATATTTAAAACAAAATACATAAATGCTATAAATTTATAGCAGGCAGGAGGAAAAAATGGCAGTAAAAACAGATATTGAAATCGCACAGGAAGCAAAAATGCTTGACATCAGAAAGGTAGCTGCAAAGGCAGGCATTACCAATGAAGACGACCTGGAGCTTTACGGAAAGTATAAAGCAAAGATTTCCGATGAAGCAGCAAAAGCACTTGAAAAAAATGAAGACGGCAAGTTGATTCTTGTTACGGCAATCAACCCGACACCGGCAGGCGAAGGAAAGACAACAATCAGTATCGGACTGACAGAAGCCCTCTGTCATATGGGTAAAAATGCAGTGGCAGCGTTAAGAGAGCCATCCTTAGGACCGTGCTTTGGTATCAAAGGCGGTGCGGCAGGCGGCGGATATGCCCAGGTTGTGCCGATGGAAGATTTAAATCTGCATTTTACGGGAGATTTCCACGCAATTACATCTGCAAACAATCTGCTTGCGGCAATATTAGACAATCATATTCATCAGGGCAATGCACTCCGCATTGATACAAAGCGTGTTGTTTGGAAACGCTGTGTGGATATGAATGACAGAGAGTTGAGAAATATTATTATCGGTATGGGCGGCAAGGCAGACGGCATTATGAGAGAAGATCATTTTATTATTACGGTGGCTTCTGAAATCATGGGTGTTTTATGTCTTGCAAACGATATGAAGGATTTAAAGGCACGTCTCGGAAAAATGATTGTGGCATACAACGTAGACGGAGACCCGGTTACGGCAGATGATATCCAGGCAACCGGCTCAATGGCAGTTTTATTAAAGGACGCATTAAAGCCGAATATGGTACAGACGTTGGAAAATACACCGGTACTTGTACACGGCGGTCCGTTTGCCAATATTGCACACGGCTGTAATTCTGTACGTGCAACAAAGCTGGCATTAAAGATTGCGGATTATGCAGTTACGGAAGCCGGATTCGGTGCAGATTTAGGCGCTGAAAAATTCTTTGACATAAAGTGCAGATTATCCGGCTTAAAACCGGCTGCGGCTGTCATTGTAGCGACCGTGCGTGCATTAAAGTATAACGGCGGTGTGCCAAAGGACGAACTCGGACAGGAAAATATGGAAGCCTTAAAGAAGGGGATTGCAAACCTTGATAAGCACATTGAAAATATTAAGAAGTATGGTGTGCCGGTTGTTGTAACCTTAAATGCATTTATTACCGATACACAGGAAGAATATGAGTTTATTAAAAAACACTGTGAAGAACAGGGCTGTGAATTTGCACTGGCAAAGGTGTGGGAAAAAGGCGGCGAAGGCGGCGTAGAACTGGCTGAAAAGGTATTAAAGGCTGTGGAAAAACCATCTGAATTTAAACCGCTTTATAAAGATGAAGCTTCTCTGGAAGAAAAGATTGAAACCGTGGCAAAAGAAATCTACGGTGCAGACGGCGTAACGTATTCCGATGCCGCGAAGAAAGAATTAAAGCACATTGAAGAAATGGGCTTTGGCAGTCTTCCGGTCTGCATGGCAAAGACACAGTATTCACTTTCAGATAATCCGAAACTGCTCGGACGTCCGGAAAATTTCACGATTAATGTCCGTGAAGTTTATATCAATGCAGGCGCAGGCTTTGTGGTTGTCCTGACAGGCAAGGTACTCACCATGCCGGGACTTCCAAAGAAACCGGCGGCGTACGGTATTGATGTCAATGATGACGGAGTCATTACCGGATTATTCTAAGAGACAGAATGGAGGATACGTATGACACAGATCATTGACGGAAAAAAGATTTCACAGGAGATCAAGGACGAACTGCGCGAGCAGGTTGCGGAACAGAAAAAGCTTGGAAAAGAAGCGGCGCTTGCAGTGATCCAGGTAGGAACCGATCCGGCTTCCAGCGTGTATGTCAATAACAAAAAGAAAGCCTGCGCCTATATCGGCATCGGTTCCCTGTCCTATGAACTGCCGGAGGAGACGACGGAGGAAGAACTTCTTGCGCTTGTGGAGAAGCTGAATGGTGATGCTTCGGTAAACGGAATTCTGGTGCAGCTTCCCCTTCCGGAGGGGCTGGACAGCCGGGCCGTGTTGGAGGCCATCCGCCCGGAGAAGGATGTGGACGCCTTCCATCCGGAAAATGTGGGCCGCCTGATGCTGGGGCTGCCCCGGTTCCTGCCCTGCACCCCCGCCGGGGTCATGGCCCTGTTGCGGGCGTATGGTATCTCCCCCGCCGGGAAACACTGTGTGGTGATAGGCCGCAGCAACATCGTGGGAAAGCCCATGGCCCTGCTGCTTCTGGCGGAGGATGCCACCGTCACCGTCTGCCACAGCCGCACGCCGGATCTGGCGGAGCAGTGCCGCCGGGCGGACATCCTCATCTCCGCCGTGGGCCGCCGTGGCCTCATCACCGCCGACATGGTCAAGCCGGGCGCGGCGGTCATCGACGTGGGGATGAACCGGGACGAAAACGGTGGATGTGGCTATGAACCGCAACGAGGAGGGCAAGCTCTGCGGCGACGTGGACTTCGCCGCCGTAGCGGAAAAGGCGTCTTATATCACTCCCGTGCCGGGGGGGGTTGGCCCTATGACACGGGCCATGCTCATGGAAAATACCATCTCTGCATCCCGCAGACGGCAGCATAAGGAGGACTGACTCATGAAAACCGATATCGAGATCGCACAGAGCTGTACCCTCCTCCCCATCACCGCCATCGGCGCAAAGCTGGGCCTGACGGAGGAGCAGCTGGAGTGCTACGGCCGCTATAAGGCCAAGCTGCTGCCCTCCGCCACAGCGGGCAAGCCCCAGACCGGGAAGCTGATCCTGGTCACAGCCATCAACCCCACTGCCGCCGGGGAGGGGAAGACCACCACCAGCATTGGGCTGGCGGACAGCCTGTCGGCGCTGGGGAAAAAGACGGTGCTGGCCCTGCGGGAGCCGTCTCTGGGGCCGGTGTTCGGCCTCAAGGGCGGAGCCACCGGCGGCGGCTGGGCGCAGGTGGCCCCCATGGAGGACATCAACCTCCACTTCACCGGCGACTTCCACGCCATCGGCGCCGCCAACAACCTGCTGGCGGCCATGGTGGATAACCACATCTATCAGGGCAACGCTCTGGACATCCAACAGGTGACGTGGCGGCGCTGCGTGG
>ERZ835109.1287-NODE-1287-length-21320-cov-15.989937_pt1 | contig 21320 bp, 20 predicted proteins | sample MGYA00519946_ERZ835109 | MGnify/ENA primary metagenome ERZ835109 (study PRJEB31850, sample SAMEA3708771) | human gut metagenome | biome: human gut; feature: human-associated habitat; material: faeces | place: China | collected 2014 ...
TTCACATAGCGTTTCAACAATACGTAAAAACTGCGATAACGCTGCGGTTCTCTTTGGGGGCAAGCTGATGTGCTTTGCCAATCTGGAGGACGCGCTTACCCGCTATCAGGAAATTTGTGATGCTCAAAAGCGATAATCCGCCGCCTCTCACCCTGGCCGTACAGTCAGGCCGTCGATCTTTTTCCAGTGCGCGTGCCTGCTGGGGCAGGCTGCCGCGAAAAGGGAAGATTTTTGCGTGTGTTGTACTGCTGCCCACAGTAGCGGTGTTCCTTTATTACCTGCTGTGGGCTTCGCCCATGTACGTTTCCCAGACGCGTTTCGCTATTCGCAGCGCTGATTCGTCTGGAGGCGGGTTGGATATCGCCTCCGCACTGCTCCGCTCCTCGTCTTCGACGGGGGCGGACGCGCATATCGTAGTTGAGTACATTCAATCGCTAGATATCATTCATGATATTGATAAAGAACTCGGCGTTGATCTGCATTTTTCCGACAAGGGCCACGACGTCTTTTCACGCCTGACGAATAATCCGACTCAGGATGAGCAGCTCCGGTATTGGAAATGGGCGGTCATTCCCGCCCTCGATCAGGATACGGGCATCATCACCTTGGAAACGCGCTCCACACCGTTGCGCACGCCCGCAAAGATGATGCCCAGCGTGATAAAGGCGAACAGCAGGAACGAGATCTCGGCCAGCAGACCGTTGGAGATGAAGCCGGAGAAATACCCGTCCGATGCCAGCGCGCTGCCATGGCCGGTGAGATACTGGGCCAGATAGTGGATGACCCAGCCGCCGATGACCGAATAATAGGGGACGATCAGGATGGGGATGACGGCGTTGATCCAGCCGCCGAACGCCAGCCCCTTGCCCTTGCCAAAATGGCTGTAAGCGCCCACCGGGCTCTTGCGGGTCATCCGGCCCAGCGCCGTTTCGGCAATGATCATGGTGTAGCCAAAGGTGACAGCCAGCAGGATGTAGATGAGCAGAAAAATGCCGCCGCCGTATTTTGCGGCCAGATACGGGAAGCGCCAGATATTGCCCAACCCGACCGACGCACCGGCGGCGGACAGCACGAATCCGAGTTTGCCGGAAAACGCGCTGCGCTTGTGGTGAGTTTCCATGTTTTTTTCCTCTTTTCCAATTGATAAACTCAAGTGTAACATAGAAGAAACGGGATTTCAACGAATCGCAGGCGTTTCACCGGTGGAGAGATTTCAGGCGAAAGGTGAAGAAAAGTAAATCACTTTCGGGTAAAGGGCTCCATACCGTGCTCCTCGGGGGTGTAGTATTCCATCAGGGAGATGTAGTTTTCCGGGTGGTGGCAGAACGCCGCGCGCAGAACACTGTCCAGCTCGCCCCGGGCGGTGAGCAGGCGGATGATGTACTGGGCCACCATCTGCACCACATCGGTCTCGATGCCGTAGCACAGGCCGACCGCCAGCACCGGGATCAGGATCTGCCGGGCCAGCAGGGGCACGTTCTGGCCGTACCGCTCAAGGATGGGCCGGCTCATGGTGGAGGCGGCCCAAACGCTGCCCACGATCTGCCAGTAATCGATCTCTTTCATGTGGGAAAGGGTCTGCAGCCGCTCCACGATCTCACCGTCGCTGAGGATGTAGCCCTCGACCACCTCTTTTTCGGAGCGGATAAAGGCACACTGGATCATGTCCATGATGGCGGCTTCGTATTTCTGGTGGAAATTTTCCCGGGAAACGCAGAACTTGGCCACGATGTCGATGAGGGCACTGGTGTCCTCGGCGGTGGCAAGGCTGCTGACCACCAGCGGTGTGGGGCCGAATTCCGCCCCCAGCGCGTCCAGGTCGGCCAGTTCTTCGGCATTCCGGGTGGCGGGCAGAAAGCGGTCACAGCCGTTGCGGTGGTAGCCCCAGGCAGCGGGCAGCACCCGGGCCACCGCGTCGCCGCTGGAAATGATGCTGAAGATGTTGCTCTCGGGCCAGTTTTCCAGCAGGGTGCCGTCCGGGGCGTGATTGGCATCGAAATCCTGCTGCAGGTCAGGCCGGTCAGCGGCAGTCAGGGCCGCAGGCACCGCAAAGCCGTAGGCATAGATGCTCTCCCGCCCCAGCTGGGGCAGCTCCCGGGCAATCTTTGCCGCCAGCAGATTTGCGATAATGGAGCCGCGGCTGTAGCCGCCCAGCCAGAGCTTGAAGGCACCGCTCTGCCCGGCCCGGGCCAGATAGGCCTTGAGGGACGCAAACACCGCCGCCACGGGCGTGACAAAGCCGGTGTGCGCGCTGGTATCGCCCATGTGGAAGTTGCTGGCCCACTCGCCGCCGTAGCCGCCGCCCCGCAGGACAAGCGCCACAAGGGTGGTACGCTGGCCGTTCAGGGTCAGGGTCTTGCGGGCCAGCGAGTAGCCCACAAAATCCCCGGCCCGGCCGGTGTCGAGGTCGTAATTATAGAACAGCGCGTCCTCAAAGCCCAGGGTCTCGTAGGCGGCAGCAATGTGGGCTTCCCGCCCCACAGAGCCGTTGACCCAGTATTCCGCATCGCTGGCCACGGTGTTGGCCGCAGCGCAGACCAGACCCAGCGTTGCCAGCGCCAGCTGGTGGTCATATTGGGTGGCCGGGTGGGTGAAAAAGCTGTCGGAGTAATAGAACGCGTGGGTCAGGTCGCAGCCGCTCAGGTCGCTGCGGATGCCAATGGTGTAGCGGCCATCCGGCACTGCATGGCCCACGGAGCCCTGCCCGGCGGCCTGGACCATCAGCCCGGGCAGCAGAGTGCTGCCGGCCGCAAACCCCAGCACCTTGCAAAAACTTCTTCGATCCATAATTTTTCCCCTCAAAAACCAGAATGGATTTTTTCTTAGTATACCGTATCCCGGGCGGGGATACAATCCAAAGTTTTCCGGGCGGCAAAAAACGGGCCGGTGTTGCGCACACCGGCCCGTTATGTTACACTGTTGTTCAGTCCAGATCCTTGCAGCACTCCACGATGTGGTGGAACATCTGCTCCACGGCGGGAGCCATGGCGGTGGGGCGCTGGACGGCCAGACCCACCACGCGGTCCTCTTCGGGCTCGATGGGGTAGATCTTGACCGCTGCCGTGCAGTTGCGCAGCAGCATCCGGGGCATGATGGAAATACCCAGGCCTGCCTCGACCATGGCGATGTTCGACTGGTCGTCGATGACATGGCAGCGGCGCTCCGTGGAGATGGAATACTTCTTGAGGAACTGACGCATCTCCGCGTCGGTGGCATCCCACTGCACCACAAAGTTCTGCCCGTTCATCAGGGCGGGGGTCATCACGCCGTTGGGCGGCTCGGGCCAGTCCATGGGGGTGATGCAGAGCAGCGGCTCGTGGAACAGCTCGGTCAGAACAAACTCCTCCCGGCAGTTGTTGGAGAGGAAGGCAATGTCCACCTGACCGGTGCGCAGCCACTCCTTAACATCGTCGTAGGTGCCCTGATAGACCTCGACCTCGATCTGGGGGTAGTGGGCCATAAAGCCCTTGAGGATGCTGGGCAGCAGCCCGGAGCAGATCGAGTTGAAGGCACCCAGCTTGACCTTGCCTTTTTCCAGGCCGTTCAGGCGGGCAATGCTCTGCTGCAGGGCCTCGTCGCTGTTCAGCACCGCACGGATGGAGGGGTACAGCGAAGCGCCGTAGCTGGTCATGGTAACGCCGTTTTTGCCGCGATTGAATAAGGTAAAGCCCAGCTCGGCCTCCATCACGGCGATGGCGTGGCTGATGGCCGAGGGGGTCAGATGCAGCTGCTGAGCCGCCTTGTTAAAGCTGCCCTGCCGTGCAACTGCGTCGAAAATCTCATAAGAAAACAGCGTCATTCCCAATGCCTCCTTCCGGTCTGATCTGGTTCGGAGACGCTTGATCCTCTGTGAATCTTTTTCATCTTTGGTTTGAGATAGTTCAATTATCTTCTTGATTTTACTATCCTGCGCCCGTCCTGTCAAGCATTTTGGGCTGATTTGTGCACGCTCTGTGCAGATTTTGCCGCAGCAGACGCAGGAAATGCCACCTTTCCGCCGTTATAGTTCTTATAACGATTTTTTACAAACTGACCGAGGTGTTTTTTTATGACCGCACTTTCCCCGCGCTGCAGCTTCAGCGGCACCGCCCTTAAAACCATTGCCTGCATCACCATGCTCATCGACCACATCGGCGCGTCCTGCATCGAGGCAGGTATCCTTACGCCCGGGCTGGACAGCGGCACCCTCTCGCGGGACACCCTTTCCACCTATCCGCTGTACCGGCTGGACATGGTGCTGCGCTTCACCGGGCGGCTGGCCTTTCCCTTGTTCTGCTTTTTGCTGGTGGAGGGCTTTGTGCACACCCACAACGTCAAAGGCTACCTTGGGCGGCTGGTGCTGTTCGGCCTTCTGAGCGAGGTACCCTTTGACCTTGCGTTCTTCCGCACCCCTTTTGACCCCAGTGCACAGAACGTTTACTGGACGCTGGCGCTGGGCGTGCTGGCCATGGCAGGTCTGAAGCATTTTGAAAAGCCGGACGGCTCTGCCAGCTGGAAAGGACTCTTGTGTGCGGCAGGCTGCACGCTTGCGGCGCTTCTGGCCTGTACGGACTACAACGCCATCGGCGTGATCATCATCTGCGCGCTGTATCTGACCCGCACAAACCGCAAGCGGCAGTGCATCGTGGGAGCCGTGCTGTTTGCCTGGGAGCTCACCGCCCCGCTGGCCTTTGTGCTGGTCTGGTTCTACAACGGCCAGCGGGGCGCGTGCAGTCCGCTGCAAAAGAAGGCCTTTTACTGGTTCTATCCTGTGCACCTGAGCGTGCTGGCTGTGGTGACGAATCTTTTGCTGTAAAAAAGCAAAACGCGCTTTTCGGAAGGCCCCGGAAAGCGCGTTTTGTGTAAAAATCTGTTCAAGCCATGTGCAGCTGCTCTTTCAGTGCCTGCTGAAGGACGCGGGAGAAATTGATTCCCTGTGCCATGGCGGCATCGTTCAGCCAAGCAGGGATGGAAAGCGTCTTTTTGACAGATCTCTCGAAGTGCTGTTTGGCATATTCTGCCACGTCAACGGAAACAACATTGACAAATGCTTCAGGAACAGGCTCGTCGGGAGCAAGTGCCCGAGACACAGCGATTGGGTCGATGGAACCCGGACGAGACGGTGTGGGAATCGTTTCGCCATCCCGCTTGCAGGTGTAGAGATAGCCTGCAAGGCAGTCCACTGCCATCTCCATGGCTTCCTCAAAGGTATCACCCTGTGTTGCAAGGTTGTTCAAATCAGGAAAAACGACAGAGTAACCTTCTGCCTCTTTATAAAAACAAGCCGGATACATGGATAACATCCTTCATCCCTCCTGTATGATGATATGGCATTATTTGAGCCCTGCCTGCTTTCGGATGGAAAGCTCTGTGCGGCGGTCAAGTTCTTTTCCCTTGTGAAAAGGAATCGTGACCTTGCCGGGTTTTGTGGGATGGACATACTGACGGTGGGAACCGACCTGTTCCTTGAAGACCCAGCCATTGGCAAGGATCAACTTTTCCATTTCACGCGGTTTTGGCGGCACAAGCTTCACATCCTCTCAAGAGAAGTATACCATATTATACGTATTGTGTAAATACGGATTGAAAGATAAGATGAGAACAAAATGGAAAAAGCCCGGTGATTTCAAAGAATCATCGAGCTTTTTCTTGGCGGAGTAGGAGGGATTTGAACCCTCGCGCCGTTGTTTAGACGACCTACGCCCTTAGCAGGGGCGCCTCTTCGGCCTCTTGAGTACTACTCCAGAGCAAAGTGTGTTACACTTATTCAATAAAAAATGGCGGAGAGAGTGGGATTCGAACCCACGGTACGTTGCCGTACGGCAGTTTTCAAGACTGCTTCCTTAAACCACTCGGACATCTCTCCTCGTGGGCACCCGCACACGCCGTACCGAATGCCTATTTAATTTACCAGATTTCAGCGGCGCTGTCAAGCCCAAAATCAAAATTTCCGCTCGTTGTGCGCATTTTTGTGCGGAACGACAACTTTTCTTCGAGAAAAAGCGGGATTCCCTCTTTACTGAAACATCCTTTTGTTGTATAATAAATACAGATAAAACCTTACCGGACCCGGTACAAGCAGAGGAGTGTTGAACAATGTCGTTTCCGGAGCTGTTACGGCAATGCCGAAAGCAAAAGCACATGAGCCAGGCGGAGCTTGCTTCCCTGTTGGGCGTGACTCAGCAGGCCGTGGGAAAATGGGAGAGCGGAAAGAGTTCCCCGGACCCCACCACCGTGGCAAAGCTGGCGGAGATCCTGGACACGACCGCGGACTATCTGTTGGGTCTGTTCGACCCCACCGCGGAGGGCCAGACCGAAGAGCGCTTCTTCGGCAGCTATGTGTACAGCCTGATCCCTGTCATCGGCACGGTCAAGGCGGGCTACGGCGCGCTGGCCTATGAGGAAGACTACGGCAAGGAGTATGCCCGGGTCAAGGACCCTTCCAGCTACTTCTATCTCGTTGTACGCGGCGACAGCATGGAGCCCCGCATCCACGATGGTGACCTTGCCCTGGTGCACCGTCAGGACACGCTGGAAAACGGCGACCTGGGCGTGCTGATCTACGGCGACGAGGGCGAGGGCACCCTCAAGCGCTACCTCCAGCGCGGCAACTGCGTGGTGCTGCAGCCCTTCAACCCGGCCTATAAGGAAATGGTCATCAAGGGCGAGGAGCTCAACCACCTGCACATTGCAGGCCGTGTGGTGGAGACCAAGGCGAAGTGGTAAAAACGCCCCACCAGCGCCTGAAAAAGAAAAGCCATCCAGTATGGCTTTCTTTTTTATACCCATTTTTCGGAGGTGCCCCATGGAACAGAGCCTGATGGATAAGCTGACGATCCTGGCGGACAGCGCAAAATATGATGTGGCCTGTACCTCCAGCGGCGCTTCCCGGGCAGCAGGAGCGGGCGGGGTCGGCAGCTGTTACGCCCCGGGCTGCTGCCACGCCTTTACTGCCGATGGCCGCTGTGTCAGCCTGCTGAAGGTGCTGATGACCAACTGCTGCTCCTTTGATTGCAGATACTGCGTCAACCGCAAGTCCAACGATGTGCCCCGGGCCACCTTCACCCCCCGGGAGCTGGCCGAGCTGACCATTGAATTCTACCGCCGCAACTACATCGAGGGTCTGTTCCTTTCCAGTGCCGTGCTGGTGAGCCCGGATTATACCACCGAGCGGATGCTGGCGGTTCTGCGCCTGCTGCGGGGGGAGTATCATTTCGGCGGCTACATCCACGCCAAGGCCATTCCTGGCACCAGCCCGGAGCTGCTGGAACAGCTGGGCTTTCTGGCCGACCGCCTGAGTGTGAACATTGAGCTGCCCAGTGAGCGCAGCCTGAACCTGCTGGCTCCGGACAAAGGGCGGCACTCCATTTTCCGGCCCATGAAGCAGATCGCGGTGGAGGGGGCCGCCAACCGGGAGGAGGTGGCGCTCTACCGCAAGGCCCCCAGATTTGCCCCGGCGGGCCAGAGCACCCAGATGATCGTGGGTGCTTCCCCGGAAACGGATTATCATATCCTGCAATTAACGGAAGGATTATACAATAAGTATCACCTGAAACGGGTGTTTTACTCCGCCTACATCCCTGTGACCGAGGACACCCGCCTGCCCGCGCTGGACACCAAGCCGCCGCTGCTGCGGGAGCATCGGCTCTATCAGGCAGACTGGCTGCTCCGCTTTTACGAGTTCAAGGCAGAGGAGCTTCTGGACAGGGACAACCCCAACTTCAACCCCTATCTGGACCCAAAGTGCAACTGGGCGGTGCAGCATTACGGGCTGTTCCCGGTGGACGTGAACCGTGCCCCCTTTGAGATGCTGCTGCGGGTGCCGGGCATCGGCCCCAAGAGCGCCCGGCGCATCTGGCACGCCCGCAAACAGGCCGCGCTGGGGCTGGACGAGCTCAAGCGGATGGGCGTGGTGCTCAAGCGGGCGCAGTATTTCATCACCTGCCGGGGCTTTGCGGGGGCGCACCCGGGCCGCGGCAGCGCCGGGCGGGAGCGCATCACCCGGGCGCTCATCGACCCCAACGTATTCAGCGGCGGGGTGGAGCAGCTGAGCATGTTCAGCCCGCCCGCCGTGGATCGGCTGGTGGAGCAGGGCGTGCCGCCCCGCACAGCCCAGAAAATGGTGCGGGAGGAGGCAGTGCAATGTCTGGCCAGAACCCTGTAAGCCCCACCCGGAAGCTCCACGATGCTGACGTGGTCTACCTCTATGATGGCAGCTTCGAGGGCTTTCTCTGCTGTGTGTTTGAAAGCTTTGCCCAGCATGAGCTGCCCTTTGCGGTCTGGACCCCGGAGCGGGAGACGGCTACCCTCTACCCTGTGAAGGAGATCCCCACTGACCGCGCAACGGCCCGGCGGGTCTTTGCCAGCTTCCGCGCCAAGCTGGGCGAAGAGACGGAATCCCTCGTCACCCGGGATTTTCTCTCAGGCTGGGAGGATAAGGAGCAGCGGCTCATCCGTTTTCTGCACCTGGCCTTTGCACTGGGGCCAGGCACCGTCAAGCGGCGGGGCCACCCGGAGGTGGCTCCGCTCTACCAGATGAAGCAGAGCCTGGACTGGGAAGTGGACAAGTTTCAGGGCTTTGTCCGTTTTCAGGAGCATGGCGGGATGCTGGGGGCGGTCATCCACCCCAAAAACTACATTCTGCCCCTGCTGCGCCCCCATTTCTGCGGCCGCTTCCCGGAGGAGAACTTCCTGATCTACGATGCCGTCCATCAGGCGGTGCTGCTGTACCAGAACCACAAGGCGCAGCTGCTGGAGCTGGCCGAACCCCTCACCCTGCCCCCACCTGATGAAAAGGAGCAGCAGTTTCAGGACCTGTGGAAGCAGTTTTACAAAACGCTGGAGATCAGGGCCCGCCACAACGAAAAAGGCCGCATGACCCACTGCCCCAAACGCTTCTGGGCCGATATGACCGAGATGAAAGAGGAATTGGAATGAAAACAGAAAAAAAGACCGGACGCTGGAAATATGCTGCCATCGTGCTGATTGCGGCCCTGCTGATAGGGCTGCTCTGGAACCATGTAAAAAACGGGCCGAAGGGCGAAATCTATCTCTATGGAGAAGAACACAGCAAGCAGAGCATTCTCGACAAGGAACTTTCCATCTGGGGCGAGTATTACGAAAAAGGAATGCGGGATCTGTTTGTGGAATTCCCGTATACGGATGCACAATTCCTGAACCTGTGGATGCAGGCCGACGATGATGAATTGCTGGATCTGCAGTTCAAAGACTGGGGAGGCACAGAAGGCGGCACCGAGGTTATGAAAAATTTTCTGAAACAGATCAAGGAGCAGTACCCGGAAACCGTGTTCCACGGCACCGACGTGGGCCATACCTGGGAAAGCACCGGGCCGCGGTATCTGGCCTATCTGGAAGCCAATGGGCAGAAGGACAGCGAAGAGTACCGGCGTGCGCAGGAAAACATGGAACAGGGCAAACGGTACTATGAGATCAAGGCGACGGATGAAGCGTCTTCGGTTCGATACCGGGAGGACCGGATGGTGGAGAACTTCCGGCGCATCTATCAGGAGCTGGAAGCGGTACGCCGCACCGATATCATGGGTATCTATGGAAGTACACATGTTGTGGAGTCGGAGTATCGGAACTCGGATTTTCGCATGGCAAAACAGTTGAGCGAGAACTATGGGGAACATCTTCATACCAAAGATCTGACGCAGGAACCGGAACGGATCGACACGCTGGAAGTCAACGGAAAGACCTACACAGCCTCCTATTTCGGTGAGCAGGATATTTCGATGGTAAAGGGCTACAAGATCCGAAAGTTCTGGCGGTTGGAAGACGCATACGAGGACTTCAAGGAGCTGCCGACACCCCGTGAGATTCTGCCAGCCGACAACTACCCTGTAAAAATCCAGGCTGGGCAGGTGTTTGCTGTGGAGTACCTGATGTCCGACGGCTCGACCGAGTGGAAGTATTATATCTCGGACGGCACAGTACAGAATGGCCAACTCATCACAAAGCGGATGAAGATGGAATAAGCAGGCTCCCGGCCCCGGAACTTTGCCAAATTTACAAAAAGGTTGCATCTGCGTGGTTGAAACCCGCAAAACCTATGGTATACTATAAGGGATATCCGGGCAGGCATTTCTGCCCCACACACCCCCGCTGCGGGGTCAACACAAAAGGAGTATTGTAGCGTTATGGTTCGCATTACTATGGAAGACGGCGGCATCATCGACATCGAGCTGAACGAGGAAGTTGCCCCCATCACCTGTGAGAATTTCAAAAAGCTGGTCAAGGAAGGCTTTTACAACGGCCTGACCTTCCACCGTGTCATCCCCGGCTTTATGATCCAGGGCGGCTGCCCGCTGGGCAACGGCACCGGCGGCCCGGGCTGGAACATCAAGGGCGAGTTCGCTGCAAACGGTGTGAACAACCCCATCAAGCATACCCGCGGCGTGATCAGCATGGCCCGCAGCATGAACCCCAACAGTGCCGGCAGCCAGTTCTTCATCATGCACAAGGACGCTCCCCATCTGGACGGCCAGTATGCCGCTTTCGGCAAGGTCGTTGCCGGAATGGAGGTCGTGGATAAGATCGCTTCCGTCCGCACCGACTGGAACGATAAGCCCACCACCCCCGTCAAGATGAAGACCGTCGAGCTCATCGAGGGCTGATCTTCTGCGCTCCTGTCCCGCCTGCCCGTGAAGTGCCCCGTCAGGTAGACAGAAAAAATAATATAAGATTTTTGTTCGCCGTTTCCACAAGGGAACGGCGAATTTTTTGTGCAAATCGGCGTTAGGACGCTCGATTCATGGCACGGACGTGCGCTTGCAGCGTCCAACACGGGACATTTTTTTGATATTTTACCTCCGCTGTATCGTGATTGTTCTTGCTTGACATGAAAATACCCCCAGAGTACGCAGAGTTTTCTTTTTACTCTGTCTACTCTAGGGGCAGCAAATCATGTTGAGGATACAGGCCGGGGGCTTTCCATCTATGCGTCAGAAAGAGATGAGAGGCTTACTTTTTTTCGCCCTTGGGCAGCAGACCGGCGCGCTCCAGAGCCGGGCGCAGGGCCAGATACAGAATGACCACGCAGATGGTGGAGGCTGCGCTATTGACAAAGGTGACACCACCGGCGATCTTGGACAGGGCCTGTGCCACGGTGTACTCCTGGCCAAAGATGTAAATGTTGCGGAAATAGCCCAGGAACGGGTCGGTGATGACGTTCAGCAGCAGACCGGAGCCGCCTGCCACGATGACCTTGAGCAGGTAGCCCTTGCTGTGGCGGTCAAGATCGCGCAGCTTGAACACCTTGTGGGCCACGGCACCGCAGGTGATGCCGATGATGAACTTCAGCACAAAGGTGGTCACGGCATAGCCCGGGTCACCGGCCAGGATATCGGCCAGAGCCAGACCGATCGCACCGGCCAGGCCGCCGGAAACGCCGTCCAGCAGCAGGGCGGTCAGGGCGGTGAAGGTGTTGCCCAGATGGAACGAGGAGCCGCCGTAGAACGGCACGCGGAAGAACAGGTATGCCACCAGGCTCAGCGCGGCCATAACGCCGGTCAGGGCCAGCTCCTTGGTGGTAAAGGTGCGTTTGTACAGCACACTGCCGAACAGGATGACAACGATCACCACAGCCAGCAGCAGCCACATTGCAGTTGTAGACATGATTTTTCCCTCCAAATTTTTCGGGGCGAACCCCCTCCATCCTGTTTCGCAGGATCGTTCGCCCGTTTCAAAGCCACTTACCCATAAAACTACTTGACATTTGGGTGTGTGGTTGGTATGCTCCTATTATACGCGAAACTGGCACCATGAAAATACCCAGAATAAAGTTTTTTTATGGGGTCAGTTTGGCAAAGCATCCAAAAAGGGGAGAGGTCTTATGTTTCATCTGACAACTGCACTGGATGCCGCCAGCGGGGTGCCGCTGTACGAGCAGCTCTATGAGAGCCTTGCCGCCGAGATGCGCAGCGGGGCCATTCCGGCGGGCACCCGGATGCCCGGCAAGCGGCGGCTGGCGGCAGAGCTGTCGGTTTCTGTCAACACGGTGGACGCGGCATATCAGATCCTGGCGACCGAGGGCTACATGGAGCCGCGGGAGCGCAGCGGCTTTTATGTACAGGAATATCTTGCCCTGCCCACCCGGCCCGAGGAAGTGCCGCCCCCGGTGTCTGCCTCTCCGCCGGAAGCGGCCGAGCCGCCCGTCCGGTTCGATCTGTCCACCCGGGGCGTGGACCCGGGGCTGTTTCCGTTCCGCACCTGGGCCCGGCTGCAGAAGGAACTGCTCTATTCCTCGCCCCAGCTGCTGACCCATGGCGATGCACAGGGGGACGTGGAGCTGCGGCAGGCGCTGGCGGACTATCTGGAGGAATACCGGGGCGTGCGGTGCACCGCCGAGCAGGTGGTGGTGGGTGCCGGTATGGAGTATCTGCTGAGCCTGCTGGCCCCGCTCCTGCCCGGCAAAACGGCGGTGGAAAACCCCGGCTACCAGCGCGCGAAGCAGGTGCTGGAAAACAACGGCGTGGCGTGTTGCTGCCTGCCTGTGGATGGGGACGGCCTTTCCGTTGAGGCATTGTCCGGCTCGGGTGCGGCGGTGTGCTATGTCACGCCCAGCCACCAGTTCCCCACGGGCGTGACCATGCCGGCGGGCCGCCGCACGGAGCTGCTCCACTGGGCCTCCCGCTGCCCGGGCCAGCGGTATATCATAGAGGACGATTACGATTCGGAGTTCCGCTTTGATACCCGTCCCCTGCCCAGCCTGCAGGGCATGGCCGGGGCCGACGGCCCGGTGGTCTACCTCTCCACCTGCTCCCGCAGTCTGGCCCCCGGCATCCGCATCGCTTACATGGTGCTGCCCCGGCAGCTGCTGCCCGCCTGGCGGGCAAAGTACCGGATCTATTCCTGCACCGTCAGCCGGTTTGAGCAGCAGACCCTGGCCCGCTTCATCCGCGAGGGCTACTTTACCCGGCATCTTGCCCGGGAGCGCGTGGCCTACAAGGCCCGGCGGGATGCTCTGGCTGCCTCTCTGCGCGCTGCCTTTGCGCCGGACGAGCTGACCCTGACCGGCCTGCACACCGGCCTGCATCTGTTGGCAAGGCTGAAAAATGCCCCGCCGGATGCCGCCCTTCGCGCCGCCGCAAAGGCGCAGGGCGTGGCCCTGAGTCTGCTGAGCGATTATGACCTGACCGGCGGGGAACAGGATTTTTCCGGAACGTTTGTGCTGGGCTATGGCTCCCTGAGCGAGGCATCATTCCCCGAGGCGGGCGAAACGCTGAGGAAGGTCTGCACCGCCGCTTGGGAAGCGTCTGTGACCGTGTAAGTGCCCGCTTTTGCATCCCACGCCCCGGGCAGGGCCTCGGCGTGGGGGAGGGCGCTGTTGTTGGCCAGAAACTCCAGGACCGTGCCCAGCAGGGTATAATCCTGCGCCGCAAAGTCGGTGAGCAGGGCCGTGCTGCTGGCCCGCAGGGCATCCGGCAGGGTGGCGGGCAGCAGGGCGAGGTCCTGCCGGAAAAAGGCTTCCCACACTGCCGCCCGGGCAGCGGCCCGGCGGGCAGGCGGCAGGATGCCGTCCGCATCCCAGCCGGAGAGCAGAGCGTGGGCCTCCTTGGCTGAAATGCTCTGCACAGCGGCGGAAAGCCCGGTTTCGGCCAGCTCATCGGCAGTCAGTGCCCCCGAGAACCCCACCCGCACCGGCCCGTAACGGGAAGCGGTCTTTTCCAGCACGGCGGGGGACAGCGCCAGATAAAACATATCCTCCGGCAGGCCCAGCATCTCCAGAAGCGCCTGACGGCACCGGGCGGGCCCCGCCGCTCCGTAGCAGTGGGCAAGGCTGGCAGTTTCTCCGTTGAAGGGAACCGTCAGCTCCCCCGGCACGGTCAGCAGGTTCAGACTGTTCTGAGCGGCGTTCAGGTAGACCAGCAAAAAGCCCGGCTGCTCCCCGGCGGTGCAGAGAAGCAGAGTCATCCGGTGCTCGGCCCGGGGTAACTGGATGGGCACCCCGCTCTGGGGCTGGGCGGTCTGGATGCGGGTGCGCACCATCTGCCGGGTGAGCAGGACCGTGCCGCCCACCAGCGGCAGCAGCACCAGAAGTGCCGCCCCCAAAGCCGCCCAGAAGGGCCTCCAACCGTTCTTGTGCATCCCATGTTCCTCCGTTCCGTTTTGGAACAGGGTGGGCCGGGATGCGCTTTTTTATACAGAAACCGCTGCCCGGGCATGAAAACGCCCCCTGTGCCATACAGTAGAGCACAGGGGGCGTTTGTGTATGTGGGAGAGCTTGGCGCGGGTGAACGCGGTGGTCGGCGGTGTGGTATGGGGGCCGGTGGGGCTGACGCTGCTGTTTGGCACCGGCTGCCTGCTGACAGTGCGCACCGGTTTTTTCCAGCTGCGGTATTTCGGGTACTGGATGCGCCACACCATCGGGGCCATCTTCCTGGACCGGAACGTGACCGCCCACACGGACGATGAAGCCATCAGCCAGTTCCAGAGCCTTTGCACGGCGCTGGCGGCGACCATCGGCACCGGCAACATCGTGGGCGTGGCGGCGGCCATTCTGGCAGGCGGGCCGGGGGCTGTGTTCTGGATGTGGGTCATGGCCCTGCTGGGGATGATGACCAGCTATGCCGAGAACGTGCTGGGCATCTGCTACCGCCGCCGGGATGCCGCCGGAAGATGGTGCGGCGGGCCCATGTACTATCTGGCCGAGGGGCTGGGCGGCGGCTTTGGCCGGGCACTGGCAGTGCTGTTTGCCTGCTTTTGCGTGCTGGCCAGCTTCGGCATGGGGAACATGAGCCAGATCAACTCCATTGCGGGCAATCTGCAGGCGGTGTTCCGGGTGCCGCCGGTGGCAACGGGCATCGTACTGGCCCTGCTCACCGGGCGGGTCATACTGGGCGGGCTGAAGCGGGTGGCCGCAGTTACGGAGGCCATCGTCCCGCTCATGGCCCTGTTCTACCTGTTCGGGGCGCTGACCGTGGTCTGTGTCCATTGGGCGGCTGTCCCGGCGGCATTCGCGGCCATCTTCCGGGGGGCGTTTGGCTTGCAGGCCGCCGGGGGCGGGGTGCTGGGCTACGGCATGGCCCGGGCCATCAGCTGGGGATTCAAGCGGGGAGCCTTTTCCAACGAAGCAGGACTGGGCGCGTCGGTGCTGGTGCACTGCGCGGCCAACGTGGAGGAGCCTGTCCAGCAGGGAATGTGGGGGATGTTTGAGGTGTTTGCAGATACCATGGTGGTCTGCACCCTCACGGCCCTTGTGGTACTCACCAGCGGCCTTGTGGATCTGGACACCGGTGCGGCCCTGACCGGTGTGGAAGGCTCCGCACTGGTGGGGCAGGCCTTTTCCACGGTGTTTGGGGCGTTCGGGCCGCAGTTCATCGCGGTGTCGGTCCTGCTGTTTGCCTATTCCACTACGCTGGGGTGGAGCCATTACGGCACCCGGGCAGTGGTGTATCTGCTGGGGGAGCGTGCCGCCGCAGGATATAAACTGGTGTTTGCGGCCATGGTGCTGGTGGGTGCTGTGATGAAGCTGGATCTGGCCTGGGCGCTCTCCGATACCTTCAACGGCCTGATGATGCTGCCCAATCTTGTGGGCGTGGTGGGGCTTTCGGGGGTGGTGGTCCGGGAGACACAAGCGTATCTGAAACGAAAATGACCCTCTCTGTCCCTGCAGTCTGTCTGTCAGATGCGGGATGGAGAGGGTCATTCTTTATCGCTTCTTTTTATTCGGCTTCGGGGCAGGCCGCTTCAGGCTCCGCACTGCGTCACGCCCGGCGGCGATGCCGCTGCCAAAGGCCCAGTGCAGGTTGAAGCCGCCGCAGCTGCCGGCGCAGTCCAGCGTTTCACCCACAAAGTAAAGGCCGGGGCAGCCCTTGAACTGGAAGCTGGGGGTCACTTCGGTCAGGCTCAGGCCGCCGCCGGTGGTCTGGGCCTGCTTCCAGCCGCAGGGGGTCAGGCCCTCGAACAGCCAGTGCTTGGCCGCGTTGGCCAACACCTGCCAGGCGGCATCCGGCAGGGTGTCCACCGGTTTTTCAGGCAGCTTTGCCGCTGCCCACAGGGCGCGGCCCAGCTTGGGATTGAGCAGACCTGTCCAGAAATCCGCAGGTGCCTTGCCCGGCAGCAGGGGCACCCGGGCCGCAAACAGGGCGGTCAGGGCAGTCTCGTCCAGCATGGGGAAGAGGTCCAGCTCAACGGCCGGGCGCTTTGGCCCCCGCCCCGGGGCCAGATGGCCGGACAGCTGCATGATGCAGATGCCCGAAAGCCCGTAGTCCGTGAACTGCACCTCGCCGTTTTCCACAGCCACGGTGCAGTGGCGGTCGAGGTCCAGCAGGGTGGCAGAGGCTTTGGCCCGGATGCCGGCCAGAGATCGGTTGGGCTTTGCTGTCTGCAGGGCGGTCAGGCAGGGGTACAGCGGCTCCAGCTTTCCGCCGCACTGGGCGGCGAATCGGGTGCCGAAGCCGTCGGTGCCGAACTGCGGCCCGGCATTGCCGCCCATGGCGCAGATGACGGCATCGGCCCGCAGGGTCTGGTCCTGACCCTCGGCATCCTCGCACAGGATGGTGTAGCCGCTGCGGTTCTGGCTCAGGGTCTGCACAGTGCAGCCGGTACGCACCTCCACGCCCAGCCGGGCAAGGTGGCCTTCCAGCAGGGCCAGCACGTCTGCGGCCTGGTTGGAGTAGGGGTACACCCGCCCGGCCTCATCGGTGCGGGTGTACAGGCCCAGCGCCGCGAACCATTCCAGCGGTGCGGCGGCATCCACCGCGGCCAGCAGGGGCCGCAGGGCGGCGGGGTCAGCGGTGAAATACTGCTCCGGTGCAATTCCGGTGTTGTCCAGATTGCAGCGGCCGTTGCCGGTGGCCAACAGCTTTTTGCCGCACCTGGGGTTGCGGTCCAGCACCGTCACCCGCACTGCCCCTGCCGGGGCAGACTGGACGGCGGCCAATGCGGCGGCAAGGCCCGCTGCACCGCCGCCCAATATCACGATCTGCTGCATAAGAGCACCCCCTCAGAAATCCATACATTTTATTATAACATACACAGCAGCAAAAGGATAGAAGAATGCCCCAAATTTGCAGCGAATAATCTTTGACGAAAGCCTTGACAGAAAAAGCAGAATTTGGTAGTGTTGATTCGACGGAATTGCGTGGTTTCGCAGGCTGTGGAAATGCGGCCGGAAAAGGGCAGAGAGTTGGGACTCTGCTGAGGAGAAGCTGAATATGTGGAAGAAAAAAGAAAGATGGACGGCAGCTGCGCTGCTGCTGGCGATGGTCGTGGTGACAGGTCTGTGCTGGTACGTCCTGTACATCCGGCAGCAGTTCTATGACGAAGGCACCCGCAACCTGCTGGAGACCTATGAGCAGGTGGATAAGGCGTTTACCATCTTCAGCCGGAGCAACTGGAACATGCTGAACGAGTGGGGCAAGAGCCTGCAGGCTGCCAATGAGGAGGGCCTGGCGGAGGAACGCCTGCGCAGCTATGAGGCCGAGCGGGAGATCTGGCGGTACAGCAGCGTGTATCTGTTCAATGAAAACTGCGAATATTGGAGCATCCGGGGCAAGCATGAAAAAGTGGATCACCTCTGGACGGCCTTTGAGGAGATGTACCGCACCGGCAAGCCTACGGTGTCCAGCTACATCATGCGGAGCGGGGAGCGCCGGGTGGTATACGCTGCGCCCATTGCGCCGGTGGAGATCGACGGCACCACCTACACCAGCCTTGCCGTGAGCTATCGGAATAAGACCATAGAGGAATTGATTGGCGGCAGTGCTTACGGCGGCCAGAGCGACTGCTACATCATCCATCCCGATGGCGATGTGATGCTCTCTGAGGAGCCCAAGAGCGAGATCGAGGACTGGATGGACAACCTGTTCGACTACCTGCAGAAGTATGCGCAGGTGGATGCGGGTGCACTGACCCGGGCCCGGCAGGACGTGGCAGAGGGCCGCAGCGGCAGCCTTTCCTACTGGCTTGAGGGCAAGAGCTATTATCTGGTCTACCAGCCTGTGGGCTTTCAGGATCTGTCCATTGTGGGCATCGTCGGCCGTGACGTGGTGGACAGTGGAATGCGGAAAATCCAGAACGCCACCATCCTGCTGCTGGCTGGGCTGTTCTTCTGCGCAGGCATCGTGCTGGTGCACGGTGTCCGCACCGATGCCCGCCTGCGTGTGGAGGAAAAGGAGCGCGCCCTCCGGCAGGAAGGGGAGGCCCGCCAGCAGATGGAGGACCTGGCCAACACCGACGGCCTGACCGGACTGTATAATGAACGCTATTTTGACGCATTGTTGAAAGAAAACGAGCTGAACAGGACACCGTTTGTCCTGTTCTACCTCGACCTTGACCGTTTCAAGCCTGTGAACGACCGTTACGGCCACGATGTGGGCGACCAGCTGCTCAAGGAGGTGGCCAGCCGCCTGCGGGGCTGCGTGCGGGAGAGCGATGCGGTGTTCCGCATCGGCGGGGATGAGTTCGCCCTCATCGTCAACGGAACCGTAACGGAGGGGTTCTGCAAGAGCCGGGTGGAAAAGATCAAGGCAGCCATCCGGGAGCCTTACCGCCTGAAGGCTGCAGAGGTGCAGGTTAGCACCAGCTGCGGCTGTGCGGTCTACCCCTGCGACAGTGACGATGTGCGTGCCATCCGCATCCTGGCCGACCACCGGATGTATGAGGATAAGCAGCGCACCGGCAGGAGCTGAATGAATAATTCCCTTCCTGTTTCCACAGAATAACCATACTTCGCAGAAATCTGGAAGCAAAACCGGAACATGGAAAGGAAGGGAACCTTATGAAAGCAACCGGCATCGTGCGCCGCATCGATGAGCTGGGGCGGGTGGTCATCCCCAAGGAGATCCGCCGCACCCAGCGCATCCGCAGGGGAGACCCGCTGGAGATCTTTACAACGGGGGACGGTGAGGTCATCTTCAAAAAGTATTCGCCCATGGGGGAACTGAGCGGGGTGACGGCCCAGTATGTGGATGTGCTGAGCAAGTGCTTTGCCCTGACGGCCTTTGTCTCAGACCGGGACCGCATTCTGGCGGCATCCGGTGCGGGCAGGCGGGATCTGGCCGACCGCAGCGTGAGCCAGCCGCTGGAAAAGCTGATGGACAGCCGCAAGCCCTACCAGAGCGATGGCAGCCCCGAAAAGGCATTGCTGCCCTGTGAGGGCTCGCCCCGGGTGCTGCTGTGTGCCGTGCCCATCATTGCGGCGGGGGATGTCACCGGCAGTGTGGGCCTGCTTACGGAGGACCGCACTGCCCGGCCCGATGCCGCCCAGCTCAAGGCGGTGAACGTGGCGGCGGCATTTCTGGCAAAGCAGATGGAGGAATGATCTATTATATAGGAGAGCCGCCGCAGGGCGGCTCTTTTTTGTGCGACCTTTATGACAGAATTATGAATCTTTCAAAACTTTTCTGAGAAGCTATTGACAGCGCCGCAAAATTGGATATAATGGTCTTAGCACTCAGGAAGAAGGAGTGCTAAAGAACAAAAAGCGAACGAAGGAGGCAGGCGCTATGACGATGGATGCACGCAAACAGCGTGTCTTGCAGGCGATCGTTGCGCTGTATGGCCTCGAGGGCGAGCCCGTGGGCAGCAGTGTGCTGGCAAACTACTTTGATATGGCAGTTTCCAGTGCCACGCTGCGCAACGAGATGGCCGCGCTGACCAAGCTGGGTCTGCTGGAGCAGCCCCACACCAGCGCAGGCCGTGTCCCCAGTGCCAAGGGCTACCGTTATTATCTGGATCATCTTCTCACCGATGACCAGCCGCTGGACCGTGTGACCCGCGCCCGTGTGGACGCGGTGTTCGCAAGCCTTGACCACGAGCCGGAAAAGCTGGCACAGGGTGCCGCCAAGGCGCTGGCCGCCATCAGCGGCTGCACCGCCGCCGTCAGCACCCCCTGTGCTGAGGATCTCTGCATCGCCCACTACGAGGTGGTGCAGGTGGGCCGCAGCGCCGCAGCGGTGCTGGCTGTGACCACTGCCGGTTATGTCCGCACCCGTGTGGCGCGGGTCCGCACCGGTCTTTCCCGGGAAAATGCAGCGGCGCTTGCCGCCCTGCTCAACCGGAATCTGACCTTTGTGGCTCCTGTTGATCTGTCGCCCCGGCTCCTTGCAGAGCTGTGCAGCCAGATCAGCCCGGAGCTGGTGCCGGTGATCAGCGCCGCCGCCGCCATCCTGCAGGATTCCACCCAGCCCCATGTGTATCTGGGCGGTGAGCAGTACCTGCTGGACTGGCCCCAGCTGGACGGCAAGGTGGGCAGCATCCTGAGCCTGCTGAACGACGAAGAGCAGGCCGCCGCCCTCATTGCACCCCCGGCAGAGCAGAGCGAAAGCATCCTGCTGGGCGAGGATCTGGAACCTCAGATCCCCGGCCTGTGCATTGTGAGCGACCGGTATCTGGTGGGCGGAGGCCTCTGGGGCTCCGTGGCCCTCATCGGCCCCACCCGGATGCCCTTCCAGAAGCTGATGCCGCTGCTCCACACCTTTGCCGATCAGCTTGGCGAAGGAATGAGCGGCAAACGAAAAGATACCCCGCAGGCAGCCGCACCCCGGCGGACTGTGATCTATAAGGAGGACCTGGAATGAGCGAAGAAACAAAAAAGACCCCGCAGGCAGAAGAACCTGCCGTGGAGCCCAACACCGCCGAGCAGGCCGCCCCGGAAACTGCACCTGAGCAGGCAGCGGCTCCCGAGACGAACGCTGAAGCGGCAGACCCCAAGAAAAAGGATGGCTTCTTCAACAAGAAGGCCCGGGAGCTGGAGGCCGTGAAGGCAAAGCTGGACGCGGCTGAGAAGAATGCCAATCAGGCCAAGGATCAGTTGCTGCGGATGGCCGCCGAGTATGAGAACTACCGCAAGCGCTCCACCCGTGAGGCTGACCAGAAGTTCAACGACGGCGTGTCCTTTGCCGTGAACCAGATCATCCCCATTCTGGATACGCTGGAGATGGCGGCCAACGCCCCCACCACCGACGAGAATTACAAGAAGGGCGTGACCATGACGCTGGACAAAGCCGCCAAGGCGCTGAGCACCCTCCATGTGGAGGAGATCGAGGCGCTGGGCAAGCCCTTTGACCCCAACTTTATGAATGCCGTGCAGCAGATCCCCGCCCCCGATGGGCAGGAGAGCGGCACCGTGATCACGGTTTACCAGAAGGGCTACAAGCTGGGCGATAAGATCGTCCGCCATGCCACCGTTGTTGTGGCAGAGTGATTTTGCAAGACCCCGCAAGGGTTTTCAAATATAACATCCGCTTGGTAACATTTGAGCATCATATAAACAAAAAACGTTCTGAATTTGAGAGGAGCTTTCATTATGAGTAAGATCATTGGTATCGACCTTGGTACTACCAACAGCTGCGTGGCTGTTATGGAGGGCGGCG
>ERZ835109.1312-NODE-1312-length-21003-cov-5.120918_pt1 | contig 21003 bp, 19 predicted proteins | sample MGYA00519946_ERZ835109 | MGnify/ENA primary metagenome ERZ835109 (study PRJEB31850, sample SAMEA3708771) | human gut metagenome | biome: human gut; feature: human-associated habitat; material: faeces | place: China | collected 2014 ...
GGCAGGGCTTCTTTAAAGAAGATCACGCTGATGATTTCGGCAAACGGAATCACTGCAAACTGGAAGCACGCCGTGAGCATCATGTTGCCGTAGGCGTAGGCGCGCGTCATCGCAACTTGCGCGAGCACGGCGGAGATGCCGACGCCCAGTAGCCCGATCCACACACCCGAGTCGTGCGCTTTAAGGCCGCCTTCCAAAATAAGACAGCCGGCCAAACCCCAAATCGTGCCCACGAGGGAGAAGTAAAACACGATGCGCAACGCCGGTTCGCGCAGGCGTCCGAGCTGGGCAATCTGAAAGAAGATGAAGGGGCCCATTGCGCCCGCAAACAGTCCCATCAACGCGTAGGGAAGTTCGTCGGAATTGACGGAAGGCTGCAGGATGAGGCACACCCCGACAAAACCAACCGTAATGGCCGCAGCAAGCGACCAGGGCGCCTTTTGATGGTGCATCAAAGCGGTGACCACAAAGGTGGCGGCAATAAAGAGCGGCGCCGTGTAGTTGAGTGTGACGGCAGTGCCCAACGGCAGATGCCCCATCGTGAAGAACCAGATCGTAAACGAGAGGGTGCCCAAGACCGAGCGCTTGATGTGTCCGAAGAGATACTTGGTGTGCGGTGTCTGTCCCTGAAGCGCCATGACGGCTGCTACGAAGATCAAACCGATGAGAGAACGGTAGAACACGATCTCGAACGTACCGGCACCTGCGGCGGATATCTTGACAAGCGAACTCATGGTTGCAAAGAGCATCGCAGCCACAAGCATCCAGCACGACTGAAGCATGGTGTGTAGACCGTGGAGAAGGTTGGAAGGGAAGGGGAAGTAATCACCCCTATTGCGATTATAGGCCCGTACAGCGGGCGTTTTAACGGAACAAAGGCCCAGAACAAAGGGTGTGAAAAACCCGCTTCAGCCGAAACCGAAGCGGGTTGAACTAATCGGTAAATCTCAGGATGAGATTGTCAGATTAGAACTTGTGACGCAGACCGATCATCACGCCGAAAACGGTCGGATCGTTATCCTTCGTGGCTTCAGCAGTGTAATCGAGGCTATCCTGGTTGTAGGTCAGAACGCCATAAACGTCGGTGCGCTTGGAGAACGGATAGTCGTAACCGGCGGAGACAATCCAGCGGGTCAGTTCGTCGTTTTCCTTGGTTGTATCAACGCTGTCAGCAGCTTCGGCATCAAGGTAGGCAGCGCCAACGAGCACATTGCCGCCTGCTACAGGAATGCTTGCAGACAAACCAACGCCGAAGCCCTTCATGCGGGAGGCGAGACCCTGGTTGGCGGCAGCACTGTAATTAACGGCGCCCTTCATCTTGGAGAGCTTGACTTCGTCGAAGTACTGTGCGCCGGCAAAGAGCTTGACGACTTCAAAGTCGTAGTTGCCGCCAAGGGTGACAGTGAGGCTGTCATCCTGGTCATAGGGAACGCCTGTGTAGTGCACCGAGCTGTAGTTCGTGGAATCAACAGCAAAATACAGGTTCAGGGGGCCATTGGCGTAAGAAGCACCGATGGCGTAGTAACGATCGCTATCGGATTCATTTTCCGTGCCGTAGACATGTTCGACGGTCACGTCGTAATTGCCATCAGGTCCCGTAACAGTGACAGTTTCATCTTCAGAAACAGTATTACCCATACCATACTGGGCAAACACCTTGAAGCCGGCAAAGCTCGGGGTTTCATAAGAAATCATGTTATCCCACTGGCCGCCGCCGATAGCGAACGTGCCGGCCTGGGCGGCGTAGTTGCCCCAGGACGTACCGAAAGCGGAGATCACACCGTACTTGCCCCAGGAGCTGGTGCCACCGTTGATGGAGCCCATGCGACCAAAGGCAACCTTACCGAAACCGCCCTGCAGGAAGAGGGATGCTTCACGATGGAAGAAGGAGTCTTCATTTTCAAGAGCACCGGAATCGGACTTGAACTGGTTTTCGAGAATGAAGCCAACCGTCAGACCATTGCCAAGATCTTCTGTGCCCTTAAAGCCAAAGCGGGAACCGGACTGCATACCGGATTCCATCGAGAAGGCATCAGTAGCGTCATAGCCAGCACGAGAGGCGTCAGCATCAGTATGGAGATACTGGAAGCCCGTATCGACGATACCGTAGAGCTGAACATCAGCAGCCAGAGCAGAACCGGCAAAAGCGCCGAGGACGGCGACAGCAGCCAAAGTCTTTTTCATGATTATTTCTCCTAGTCTTTAAAAGACTTGCAAGAGTTGAGTTTTTGCAAAAACCGCCGGTCGGAACATGAGAATGCGGACTCTTGCGAAGACGCAACTCAAACCGGCGGAGTCCTTGCAGGACGGAGACGATCATGGCACCGAAAAGTTTTTCAGACCAAGAAAACAGTGAAAGAAAGTGGCTTCGGGGGGGGTTAACCCTAGGATAAATTACAACACTGCGGCCTTGAAAAGTTGATTTCGATCGGTGCTCCGGGGGTGATTTCGGCGCCATTTCGAGCGATCAAGGTAGGCCAATCGGGTAGGCCAATGGCCCTGAAAATCCTTATAAATACAGAAAACAAGACTCATTTAAGGCGCACGGGATAGATTGCCTGCAACTCCAACGTCTTTGTCAAGAGCATTCATGCAGCAACGTTCCCAACAAACCGACGATCGACTCAAGCGCCTTGACGCAGGGCCGCTTAAGCGCGAAGCCGACACCGTGCTTGCCATGATCCGTATCTACTGCCGTGCGCATCACGCTTTGCAAGGCGATGCATTGTGCGGGTCCTGTCAGGAATTGGCCGACTATGCAATGAAGCGGCTTGCCTGCTGTCCCTTTAAGGAAGGAAAGCCCGTCTGCGCCAAATGCAAGGTGCATTGCTACAAGCCCGAGTACCGAAAGCGCATTTCTGAGGTGATGCGGTATGCGGGGCCGCGAGTGCTCTTTTCGCACCCGTTGCTTGCTCTGGAGCATATGTGGAAGTCGCTTACCGTTACGCCGCCCGAAAAGCCCCGCGGCAAGGCGCGGCAGGTGGCTATCCGTCCTGCGCCGGTTTCTGACGACAAGTCGCAATCTCAGGAGAACAAATCGTGATTCGTCTGGCGCTTCTTTATCCGGTACTGTGCTTTGTGCTCTTTGGCGCGCACCTGCTCTTTCACGGGCTTGGATTGCCGGTTGCGCTCTCTGTGCTTGTGCCGTCAACACTGCTTTTCGTGCGCAGCGTTTGGAGCCCACGCATTTGCGGCTTTTTGCTTGTTCTTGCGGGTTGTGAGTGGGTGCGAACGGCAGTGGATTTGGCTTTGGCTCGTCAGTCCGCAGAGCTTGCCTGGATGCGCGCAGCGCTCATTATCGGAAGCTGTGCAGCAATAACCTGGTTTGCGGCCTGGATGCTTTTTTCTCGCAGGTTCGATGCGTTCTATAGGCGCATCCGTTAATGAATAGACAGAAACGGCGCCGCAGGCAACATCCGCAGCGCCGCTAGAGGCGCAAAACCACTAACTATCTTTTGCTCTTGTCGGTTCCGAAGACGCTGTTGAGCGATTCGAGCACCAATGCTGAAAGAGCATTCTTGCTTTTTTCGGTGAGCATGAACTTGCCGTCCTTGTAAACAAGGTTGGAAAGCGAGATGTCCGAAGAGGCGATTTCCGCGGCCTTTTGAGCGCGCTCGGCCGTGTTTTCATGTCCGGTCAGTGCAGCGATGGCACCGATCAGACCCGCGGCCTTGCTGACGTTCTTGGTAACCTGCTTGGCCGGTTCCTTGACAGTAAGGTTTTTTACGGCGATGTTGACGGGGTCAAGGCTTTGCAGATCCACGCCGGTGGCCTTGGCCTGCGTCCAGGTCATCAGCGTCTTGCCTGCGGCATTCTTGGCTTCCAGATTCGAGACGGCCAAATCGCCGTTCCACTTGAGCGCCAGTTTCTTGTCGGACTTCAGATCAACCTTGCCGTTGACGTCGGCTGTGCCCTTGGTGAGCTGAGCCCCCGCAAGAGCCTTGATCCACGGATTGAAGGTGGCAAAGTGCAGATTCTTCACGTCGGTGGTGGCGTTGACAGCCAGCGGCAGAATCGAGAGCTTGCCCGCAGAGGAGAGCTTTCCTTGCGCAACGTTGGCGCTGGCTGAGTAGGTGCCGGTCTTGCCCTTGTCCGAGGAGAATCCCTTGGCGTCGAGATTGATCGCAGAAACGGAAAGCGTGGCCGCAGGCTTGAGGCTGGTATCCGTGACTTGCACCGAGCCGTTGCTGATCTGAGCCGAGCCGACGGACCACTTCCAGGCTGCGTCGGAAGATGCTTCGGATGCTGAAGAGGCAGAGCCGGAGGTCTTAGCCGGCGTTGACTTTGCCTGCGAAGCGATTGCAAGCTTGATCGAGGGCTGCACGATCTTGACGCTGTTGACTTCGGCCTTTTGCGCCGAAACGTCAACATTCTTGAGGTCAATCGAAGCGGACTTGACGCTCACGAACGGTTTGTTCTTGGCATCGCGAACGTCAAGGTCGCTGGCCGAAGCTGTGCCGCTTACCTTGATGCCGGAGACGCCGGACTTGGGCATGTCGAAGGACACATGCAAGTCGCACGAGGCCGAAGCCTTTTCGACGGCTACGGGCAGAGTGACGGGCGCGGCCTTGAGGAGCTTGGCAACGTTGAGTTTGTCGATCTTCACGGCCATCGTTGCCGTTTCGCCCTTGAGCGTGCCTTCGGCGTTAATCGGCGTACCGTCAACCTTGAGAGAAAGCTTGGGGTTGATGGAAGCCTTGCTCGAAGAGGGCAGCGTCGACAAGATGGGAAGCGCGAAATCAATGTCGGTGATCTTGACGTCGGCGCCATTTTGAGCATTCGTCAGTCTTACGCTGCTGTTGGTGACGCGTACGTTGGCAAGTGAGAAGGCGGGAAGCCCGGAAGAGGTCGAAGCGTCGGCGGGCGCTTTTTCGACGGCTTCTTTGGCTTCCTTGTTGTTGGCCTCATTGGCGGTCAGATGCATGTTGAAACCGTCAACCGTGATGGATTCAACGATCGGAGCCATTTCGGTGAGCGTGCTGCCGCTCAGATCGGCCGACAGATGCTTAAGGGTAAGAAGATTGTTCTTCGGTGCGTGGGCTGACTTGATCGCCAGGTCGTTGATTTCAAGCGACCAGTTCCAGGGGTTAAACGAAACGTCGCCGACGGTGGCGTCCCGACCGCCCAGGGCATCTGGCACAACGTTCGAAACCGCCCAGCGCACGCCCGCGGGTACACCGATATAGCCCGCTGCGGCATAAAGACCCACGAGAATGACAACGCCTGCGACAGGCTTGAGGACTTTTGATCCGGCCATAGCAATTCCTTTCGAGTACGAAAAGGCGGCCGCCGCTTTATGCAACGGCCCGACCTATAGCACTACTTTATAGGACTGCCGGAATAAAAAAGCGTTAAAACGAAATGAATTTTTGCAAAAAGAAATTAACGCTGAGCCAGCACGATCAGACGGGTGCTTTCGGGAGTGAATTCCGTAAAGCCCTGACCGTAGAAGTCCACGAGCTTAAGGCCTGCAGCCGCCAGCATTGAACGGTATTCGTCACACGTGTAAACGCGGACGCTTGCCGACACCGGACCGCGGAACTGCGTGGCAGGGAAGATGACGGTAGCGCGCTTGGATTCAGCGTCCCAGGTCTCGCAAACCTGTTCGCCGGAAGCGATGATGCGGGTGGCTTCACCGGCCAGAACACGCGAAGGATTAGCCACTTCGATGAGAAGACGTCCGCCTTCGACCAGGCTCTTGGCAAATCGGGCGAGCAAATCGGCGTTGTCTTTGTCCGAGAAGTAGCCGAAGGAACTTGCCCAATTGATGATGAGATCCATCTGTTCGGGGAACTGTGCCGTGCGCATGTCATCGGTTTTGAATTCGCCGGCAAGCCCAGCTCGGGAAAATTTGTTTTTGGCGGCGCTCACGAAGTGAGAATTGAAATCGATGCCGCTGACGTTGGCGCCAAGGCGCGCCAGCGGAAAGCTCAGATCGGCCTTGCCGCAGGGGCATTCGAACACACGCACGCCGGCTTTGAGCTCGAGCTTCTCCCAAATGGCTTGTGCATCGGCACGGCTGGCGGCGGGATCGCGGAGCCATTTTTCTTCGGGAACGTGACGGAACCATTCGGTAAGCGTATTGGACATCGAAAATTTCCTTTGTAAGCAATTCGGACGCGAGACGCCCGCAAAAAATTCTCAACCTTTCGATTGTACCGCCCGCAGGCGACAGTGTCGGAACATTCGACGGCCGTATTGCAGTCAAGCGAGTGCGGCATGGGCATAATGCACACGGTGTTTGTCGTTTTTGAAGTGATGTTCTATGGCGCTCGGCTTTCTATACGGTGTCTTGGCCTGCATGATCTGGGGCTTCGTGTACCTGGTGCCGGAAGTTCTGCCCGGATATCCGCCGGAACTGATGGCTGCCGGGCGCTTTGTGAGTTTCGGTCTGGTGGCCGTGCCGCTGGCGTGGATGGAGCGGAGGGAGTTTGCACACTACACCGTCAAAGACTGGATTGATGTCTCAAAGCTCGGCGTGATCGGAAATATCGCTTATTACTGGTGTCTTATTGAGTGCATTCAAAACGCGGGTGTTCCTGTGGCCGGGATGGCGATGTCGGCCGTGCCCGTGCTGGTTGCGGCCGTATCCAACATTCGCGACAAGAAGAAGGGGACGGCTCTGGCATGGTCGCGCCTGGTGCCGGGACTGACGCTGATCGTCTGCGGCTTTGCGCTGGCGAGCATGACGGAGTTTGAAATGGTGGTGCAGGCTTCGGCCGACGGCGGCCTGAAGTTCTGGTACGGCGTCATGATGGCCGTTGCCGCTTTGCTGATATGGACCTGGTATCCGATTCGAAACGCCGACTGGCTGCTGGCCCATCCCGACCGTTCTCCGCGCGCTTGGTCCACAGCTCAGGGACTGACGACGTTTCCGTTTGCCGTCGTGATGTATTTCTTCTTTTGGGGGCTCGATCCCGATGCAACGCCGTTGCTTGGCTATGACCCTGCTTGGTTTGTGTTTGTCATGGTGTTCAGCGGACTGATGGGATCCTGGGTCGGCATTGTCTTCTGGAACGCAATGAGTCAGCGCTTGCCGACGGCCTTGGCAGGTCAAATGATTGTTTTTGAGACGATCTTCGCAGTGACATACGCACATGTGTTGCGCATGCAGTGGCCTGAGTGGAATATGCTTGCCGGCATGGCGCTTTTGTTGAGTGGCGTGATGCTTTCGCTGAAGGTTTTTCAGACAGCCAAGGCTCAGCGTCGGTCAGAATCGGTCTGACAGCGGGAAAACCACCACAACAAATTAACTTTTGCGTTAGTGCTTCTTTGCTCATAATTGCAGGAAGCTAAAACAACTGCGCACGATTGGAAAATTCATGTTCACCACTTCTGACAATGGCGACGAACCTGTCCGACTGGCCGTCATCGGCGCGGGTACCTGGGGTTCAGTGCTTGCCCATATTGCGGCGCCCTGCGCTCAGGTTTCGCTTTATTCGGCCACGGGAAAAAATGTTCAGGCGCTGCAGCAGGATCGGCGTCATCCGAAGCTGCCCGGATTCATTCTCGATCCGAGGGTTGAGGTGAAATCGACGATGGGCGAAGAGCTTCGAGAAGCTTCGGCCGTCATTTTGGTGGTGGCATCCCGCTACGTACGCGACATGGCCCGCCAGATCGCTTCGCTGATTCAGACTGATGCCGTCGTGTGCATTGCCGCCAAAGGTCTCGAACAGGGAAGCGCCAAGACGCTTTCCGAGGTCGTGGCCGAAGAGCTTCCTGAAGCGGACATTTGCGTTTTGAGCGGTGGGTCGCATGCCGAGGAAGTCGCGACTAATCTGCCGTTTGGCATCAGTTTGGCCGGCAGTCCTCATGCCCGATCGGTCGTGAAGCTCGTCTTTGCCAAAGCTCGAGCCCGCATTTCCGAACAAGACGACGTGCAGTCGCTTGAACGGTTCGGTGCTGTGAAGAACCTGATTGCTATCGCTGCCGGCATTGCCGAGGGGCTCGCTTTGGGGGACAACTTCCGAGCTTGCTTTTTGACGGACGCCCTAACGGAGGCTCGGCGTTTTGTGGGCGCAAGCCCCGAAGACGTCCTGAGCTATGGAGCGTTGGGTGATCTCCTTGCCACGGCTCTGAGCGTGCACAGTCGCAACTTCCGCTACGGCTGCTGGCTCGGACAGGGGCTTTCACCGGAGAAGGCACTGGCCGAAGTTGATATGGTGGTCGAGGGACTCAATGTCGCAAAGGTGTTCGATCAGTTTCCCCGCAGCGATTGTCCGCTTCTGACGCGAGCAGCCAATATCGCCGTGCATCATGAAAACATCACGCGCGAACGCTTCCTCTCGCGCCTTGGCTATTGATTTTTAATAGCAAATAAGTAAAATTGCGCCTTTCTCACGGTGTAGGCTCGACACCCGCACCGCATGTGTTTAACCGCCTCAATTAAGGTGAAAAATGTCTGAAATCAACAAGGCAGAAGTTATTGCCCAGTATGCCCGCGCCGAAGGCGACACGGGTTCCCCCGAAGTTCAGGTTGCTTTGCTGACCGCTCGTATCAACTCCTTGACCGAACACTTCAAGGAACACAAGAAGGATCACCACTCCCGTCGTGGCCTTCTGAAGATGGTGAGCCGCCGTCGCAAGCTGCTCGACTACCTCAAGGGCAAGGACGTGGCTGCCTACCGCAAGCTGATCGATTCGCTCAAGCTGCGTAAGTAAGAATTGCCGAATCCCACGGCCTGTTTGTCAACGCACAAACAGGCCGTAAGCTTGTCTAAGGACAGCTTAAAAAACGATTGATTAACCCGCTTTGCTCCGGCAAAGGTTCCTCGGATGACGGTAACGCGCGTTGCGACACAAGCGTCTGAAAGTCCGACACACGACCAACCGGAAATTTGTGCCGCAGCGTGCCCTCAAGCACCGAGCGAACCAAAAGCCATACGGAAAGCAAAGCACCTGAGAACAAAGGAAACTCACATGAGCATGTTCAACAAGGTCTCCAAGAGCTTCATGTTCGGGCAACACGAAGTGACGCTTACCACGGGCGAAATTGCTCGCCAGGCTTCCGGCGCCGTTGTCGTTCAGATGGGCGACACGGTTATTCTGGCTACCGTTGTGGCCAAGAAGGAAACCAAGCCCGGTCAGGACTTCTTCCCGCTTACTGTCGACTACATCGAAAAGGCTTATGCTGCCGGCAAGTTCCCCGGTGGCTTCTTCAAGCGTGAAGGCCGTCCGTCGGAACACGAAACCCTCACGAGCCGTCTGATCGACCGTCCGATTCGTCCGCTTTTCCCGGACGGCTTCTTCAACGAAGTGCAGGTCATCATTCACGTGCTGTCCGTTGATCCGGAAATCAATCCCGATATTCCGTCCATGATCGGTGCTTCGGCTGCATTGACCATTTCCGGCATCCCGTTCAAGGGCCCGATCGGCGCCTGCCGCGTGGGCTACGTCAACGGCGGTTTCGTCTGCAACCCGACGGTTTCCCAGCTCAAGGAATCCCGCCTCGATCTCGTCGTGGCCGGTACCGAACGCGCCGTGCTGATGGTTGAATCCGAAGCCGACTGCCTGCCCGAACAGACCATGCTTGATGCCGTGATGTTCGGTCATCAGCAGATGCAGGTGGCCATCAACGCCATCCACGAACTCACTGCCGAAGCCGGCAAGCCCGCTTGGGATTGGCAGCCCGCTCCGAAGAACGAAGCGCTCATCGCACGTGTGCACGAAATCGCCCAGGCCGACATTGAAGAGGCTTACACGATCCGCTCCAAGCAGAGCCGCACGGAAAAGCTGCGCGCCATTTACGAAAAGGTCGAAGCTCAGCTCACGGCCGACGCCGAAGCAGCCGGTACCGAAGTGGCCGACATGAACGAAGTGCACGGCATCCTTTTTGAAATGGAAGCCCACATTGTTCGCACCAACATTCTCGAAGGCAAGCCCCGTATCGACGGTCGCGACACGCGCACGGTTCGCCCGATCGAAATCCGGCAGTCGATCCTTCCGCGTACTCACGGTTCCGCCCTCTTTACCCGCGGCGAAACGCAGGCTCTGGTGCTCACCACGCTCGGCACCAAGCAGGATGAACAGATCATCGACAACATCATGGGCGAAAGCCGCGATCGGTTCATCATGCACTACAACATGCCTCCGTTTGCCACCGGCGAAACCGGTCGCGTGGGCAGCCCGAAGCGTCGCGAAATCGGCCACGGTCGTCTCGCCAAACGTGCTCTGAAGGCCGTTTTGCCGAGCGCTGAAGAATTCAACTACTCGATTCGCGTGGTTTCCGAAATCTGCGAATCCAACGGTTCGTCCTCGATGGCTTCCGTCTGCGGCGGCTGTTTGTCGATGCTTGATGCCGGCGTTCCGCTCAAGGACTACGTGGCCGGTGTGGCTATGGGCCTCATTAAGGAAGGCAACAAGTTTGCCGTGCTCACCGACATTCTCGGCGACGAAGATCACCTCGGCGACATGGACTTTAAGGTAGCCGGTACCGAAAACGGTGTGACCGCTCTGCAGATGGACATCAAGATCGAAGGCATCACCGCCGAAATCATGCAGGCCGCTCTGGCTCAGGCTCACGAAGGCCGCATGCACATCCTCGGTAAGATGCACGAAATGGCCGGCGACGGCGCCAAGGAACTCTCCGTCTGGGCTCCGCGTCTGCTCACCATCAAGATCAATCCGGAAAAGATCCGCGATGTGATCGGCAAGGGCGGCGCCACGATCCGCGGCCTGTGCGAAGAAACCGGCTGCCAGATCGACATTGAAGACGACGGCACGGTGACGATTGCGTCCAACGATACGGAACGTGCTGAATTCGCCAAGAAGCGCATCGAAGACATCACGGCTGATGTCGAAGTGGGCAAGATCTACGAAGGCCCTGTGGTCAAGTTGCTTGACTTCGGCGCCATTATCGGTCTGCTGCCCGGCAAGGACGGTCTGCTGCATATCAGCCAGATCGCCAACGAACGCGTCAACCAGGTCTCCGACTACCTGCAGGAAGGCCAGACGGTACGCGTCAAGGTGATCGGCTTCGATGACAAGAATCGTCCGCGTCTGTCGATGAAGGCACTTCTGAACGAAGAGTAATTCGACGATGTCTTTCAAGCCGGCGAGAAGTTCGCCGGCTGAAAGCAAAAAAGGACAGAATGTAAAGCGGACCGAGCGGCCCGCTTTCGCCGCCTTAAGAGAAAAGGTTCAATATCGGCTAAAATCCAAAATTCACTTCCAACAGCGGTTTTGGAGAAAAGAAGCATGCGAAACAGACTGGTAGTCGCCAACTGGAAAATGAACGGATCGCTTGAAGCCAATGCCCGGTGGGCTGAGGCCTTCCTTGCGTTGGAAGACGCAGGGTGCGATGCGGCAGTGTGTGCGCCTTCCGTGTATCTGTCGCAGATGGCCTGCCTGCTCAAAGGATCATCCGTAGCGCTTGGTGCTCAGGACGTAAATGAATTTGAGTCTGGCGCCTACACCGGTGAGGTCAGTGCCCGTATGCTGGCCGAAATCGGTTGTTCCTACGTGATCGTGGGACACTCCGAACGTCGTGCGCTTTACGGCGACACTGATGATCGTGTGGCTCTCAAGGCCAAGGCGGCCTTGGCCGCCGGTATTCATCCCATCGTTTGCGTGGGTGAAACGCTCGAAGAACGCGAAGCAGGCGAAACCATTGCCGTGGTGTCGCGTCAGCTCGAAGCGGTGATCGGCAAAGTGGGAGCAGAGGATTTTGCCCGTTGCACGGTGGCCTACGAACCTGTTTGGGCTATTGGTACCGGTAAGAGTGCAACGCCCGAGATCGCGCAGGAAGTGCATGCCGCGCTTCGTGCTGAGCTGACCAAACACGCTGCCGAACTCGGCGACAAGGTGCGCATTCTCTATGGCGGCAGTGTCAAGCCCGGCAACGCCGCTTCGCTTTTTGCCATGCCCGACATCGACGGTGGCTTGATCGGCGGTGCGGCGCTTAAGGCACAGGATTTTTACGAGATCTGCACGGCGCACTGAGACGCAGGCAGATTGAAAGCTTTTTAACAACCAAAATCAGAACCATCACGGAAAACACACAACTATGCAGATGTTGATGAGTATCGCGATCGTTGTGCAGATCATTGCTGCGATTGCCGTCATTATTCTGGTGCTCCTGCAGCACGGCAAGGGCGCCGATCTCGGCGCGGCTTTCGGTTCGGGCGCTTCCGGTTCGCTCTTTGGCGCCACCGGCTCGGCCAACTTCCTGTCGCGCTCCACGGCTGTGGCTGCGACGATCTTCTTCTGCGCCACCATTGCTATCACCCTCGGCTCTGGTGCTTTCAACAAGCAGAATCAGCAGCGTCAAGGCGGCGTGCTCGGTACGGTGACGACCGAACAGACGACGCAGGCTCCCGCTGCAGCCGGCTCCGAAGCGCCTGCTGCGAAGGATGACTTGCAATCCAACCAGGTTCCGCGTTAATATTCGCGGCCTTGCAGCCGGTTCCGGTATGTTTTCCCGGCTGTGAACGAATGACTCGGGGAAGACAATAGTTTTTTTCGAGTGCAAGCGGTCGTGGCGAAATTGGTAGACGCGCAGCCTTGAGGTGGCTGTGGTGAGAGCCATGAGAGTTCGAGTCTCTCCGACCGCACCAAGTGCTGGGGTATCGCCAAGTCCGGTTAAGGCAGCGGATTCTGAATCCGCCATTCGTAGGTTCGAATCCTACTACCCCTGCCACGCACTTATCAGATTATCGAAGAGGCCGCGCCGAAAGGTGAGCGGCTTTTTTCATGCCCGTTTTCTGCGCTCCACCCAAGCAAAACGGGCGGAAAGCGCGTATCCCGCATCTTCCGCCCGCTCGAATGCAACTCCGTTTTGTTAGGCTTTGTCGACAGAGTTGCCCGATTCTTTTTCAGCTACCAGCTCGGCTTGAGCTTGCTTTTCCAATTCACGTCGCACTTCGCAGCCGTTTTCGGAAAGTGCCTTGGGCATGCCGGTTGCAGGAGCCGGAGCTTTTGGACGGAAGAAGTAAAGGATGGCAACCACCGGAAAGAGCATGGCACCCGCAGCGGCGAGCGTGACCTGGTTGCTGGCCCAAGTAGCAAGTGCGCCGCCCAGCACCGGGCCGATGACGCTGCCGAACTGCTGCACGGAGTAAGAGTATGCAAACACCTTGCCGCGATCCTGAGGATCGGAAGATTGCGTTAGCACGGCGTTGATGGCCGGGAAAATGCCTGCAAAGGTCAATCCGCCCACAAAACGCCATATCGTAAACCAGGTGAGATCATGAGGAATAGCCTGAACGATGCCGAAAATGCCGCTCAAAAAGAGTGAGAGGTAAAGCACCGGACGGTAGCCCCAGCCTTGACCGAGCATGCCCCAGGGAGGCGAAGCAATCACACCGGAAATGCCGACGATCGAGAAGACCAGCCCTGAGATGAACACAATGCGATCCATCGAGCCCTGCAACTCGGCAATGTAAAGCGGCAGTACGGGCTGAACCATCAGTACACTCATCTGAACCACGGCTGCCGCAAAAAGCATGCGCAAAATGACGGGGTTGCGCAACGGCGTGACGCGAGCGGGTTCCTCGGCGCTCTTTTGAGCGGGTTTAGCACGCGGCGGCTCTTTAATCAAAAACGCCAAAGCGATGGTGATGGTGGTAAGCGCCACAGCAGCGATTTGGAAAGTCGAGCGCATGCCGAACATTTCGGCAAGAAAGCCACCCACGAGGGGACCCAAAACGCCGCCCGCGGTTAGGCCAGCCTGCATCAGGCCCATGCTAAACCCGATCTTCTTGTGCGGAATGACAGAGGTGAGAATGGCAAGCTGCGCAGGCCAGAGCCCCGCGGCTAAGCCTTGCAGCACGCGAACACCGAAAAGCTGCCAGGGCGTCTGTACGATAGAACCCAGAAAATAGGTGATGGCCAGGCAACTTGCGGCTCTCAGCGCCATAAGCTTTCGGGAGCCCTTATCGGACATGGCTCCCCAGATGGGCGCGAAAATGCCGGAAATCAGAAAGCTCACGGCAAAGATGATGCTGCTCCACCAATTGACTTCCGCAGTTTGAACGCCGAGCTCCTGAATAAGGTACATCGGCAGGAACGGAATCAACATGGTGTAGCTTGCCGACATGAGAACAGTGCTGCACGTCAAGACGGCTAAGACCACACGCCAGTTCATAGAAAAAAGCCTCAAGTTTTTTTCGAGATCCCAAATTTTGAGTCTACGCCCAAAAATCGATTTATAGCGAAACAAAAGGCCGAAGATTATTCAGTCGGTTAATGAAGACGAGTTCGCAGTTTGAGACGTTTGGCAACACATGCCGAACCCAAGGCTGAAGTAAAATTTCGGCTCCAATGGTTCGGGGGTGAGGAATGCTTTTAGCCTCGATCCGAAAACCGACTTTCTTCATTGTTTTCTTGCTCTGGTGTTTCTTCCGTGAAAACGCTCAAACACGTTCTTATCGGCTTTTTGATGGCTGCTGCCACGCAAGTCTTTGCCTTTGATCCCGACCTTGCGGCAATCGAGAATCAATCGCTGATGCAAAGGTTCCCCAAGGGATCGATCGTGACGCGTGAAACGGCTGACCAAGCGCTTCGCGAAGTGCGTGCGGCCAAGAGCAAACTCAAGGAACTGGTCGAATACTCCAAGCGTCGTTGCAACGAAAATATTTTCGTCAACAGCTGCGTGGAAGACGTTCGCAAGGCCGAGTTGCGTCAGTCACGCCGCCTGCAAGCCATCGAATCCGAAGCTCGCCGCATCGTGCGCGAAGATGAAACGCGCAAGGAAGCGGCCCGACAGAAGGAGCGAGACGCCAAAGCAGCACAGCCGCCAAAGCAGGTAAAGAAGGTTACCCCTCGCAAGCCCACGCAAGCACAGAAAAATGCCCAGGAAAACAAGGCGGCTCATGCCAAGCGCATGAAGGCGTTGCAGGAGCGTCAGGCCGAGGCCGAGCAGAAAAAAGCTCAGGAAGCCAAGCATCGTGCTGAGTACGACAAGAAGGTCGCCGAGCGTGAGAAGCGCCGCGCTGAACGAGCAAAAGCTCTGGAAAAGCGCGCCAAGCAGAAGGCCAAGAAAGAACAGGAACAGAAAAAAAGCGAGGCTGAAAAGAAGTGAAATCGGGGCTCAAGGGCGGCCGAGCCGATCAGGAGCTCGACGAGATTGCCAAAAGTCTGCTTGCTGACGAGAGCTTTTTAGCCGACGATTTCGAGCAGATGGCGCACATTACGACGCCCATCGAGGCGCCGATGATTCCGTTTGCTGAGTTTGAAAAGGACGGCGACACGGCGAAAAAGTCTCTCGGAGACGAGTCCGCCGTCGGACAGGGCGCTGTTTTCCCGGGAGACTATGAAGAGCGAGTCCGCCGGGCTTTTGCTTCCGACGGTCCGCTTGCGCAGGCAACGACGAGTTTTGTGTCGCGCCCTGCGCAAATCGAGTTTGCACTGGCTGTGGCGAGAGCGTTGCAGAGCAAAGGCAAGCTTTTGGCCGAAGCCGGTACCGGCACCGGCAAGACCTTTGCATACCTCACGCCCGCTCTGATTGCAGGCTGCCGAGTTATCGTCAGTACGGCCGGCAAGTCGCTTCAGGAACAGTTGTGCCGCAAGGATATTCCGGCATTGATGCGAGCCTGTGGATTGCCAGCCAATGTAGCGTTACTTAAGGGCCGCTCCAACTACCTGTGTCGACATCGCATCAACATGTGCGAACGAGGAGAAATCACGCTTGCTTCGCGTGAAGCGGTGGAGGATTTTCGACGGATCCGCATTTTTTTGGACCGCACCAAAACGGGTGACATCAATGACGTCAGCGGTGTGGCCGAAGACAGCGCTGTGTGGCCTTCCGTGACAAGCACCGCAGGCAATTGCCTCGGAAAACACTGTCAGCACGCGCGCGAGTGCTTTGTGACGCGTGCGCGCTTGAGAGCGCAGAAGGCAAATGTCATCGTTGTCAATCATCATCTCTTTCTTTCGGCGGCGGCCATGGAGCTCGAGGGCGGTCAGGACGACGGCATGCTGCCGCGAGTTGATGCCGTGATCTTCGACGAAGCGCACAAGCTGCCTGAAATTGCCACAAACTATTTCGGCAGCGAACTGTCGACCACGGCCATTCGAGAAATTGTCGACAGCATGCGCCCGATTCTGATGGGTAAATTCAGAAGCGGAGCCCCAAAAGGGACGTCATGGGACGACATCACCCAGACGATCAAAAAGTCGCTCTATGACTTCGTTCTGGGTTTGGAAGCCGCCGGTGTGCTCGAAGGCGACAGTCGCAATATCGAAACCATCAACGGTATGCAGGGCTCGACGCAACATCTGGAAAACGCCGCGCTCGTTCTGGAGGTGTTGCTGGAGGCGGCGGCACCCTACGTGGAGATGAGTGAAGATCTGGGCGTCTTCGTCGAATCGGGCACTGCCGTCTTGCAGGACATCAAGCAGTGGGTGATCTGGCTTAAGCATGCCGGTATGCCGATGCCGCCGGAACAAAAGCCGTTGGTGCGTTGGATCTCCCGCACACGAAGCGAAGCGCGTCTTACGGTGACGCCGCTTGACATTGCCGAACCGTTCTCGCAGATGATGAAGCTGCGCAAAGAAACTGCCTGGGTTTTCACATCGGCCACGATGGCGGTGGGCGAGGGAGAGTTCAAGCATTTTACGCAGGCGCTCGGCATCGAAGGCGCCGAAGAGCACGCTTGGAACTCACCTTTTGATCATGAAAATCAGGCCATGCTTTATGTGCCGCCTGATATGCCCAATCTCAAATCTGGCGTGGCGCGCGACGAATTTACCGATGCTTTGATCGAGCAGGTGTGGCCAGTGATTGACATGGTGCAGGGGCGAGCCTTCGTGCTGTGCACCAGTTATCGAGGCATGGAGCGCGCGGCCGAGCAGCTGCGCGAACACATCGCCGCCAATGGGCGCGACTATACGGTTCTGGTGCAGCGCGAGGAATCAAAAGAAAAGCTTCTCGACAAATTCCGCCATGAGCAGCACCCCATTTTGGTGGCGACGATGAGTTTTTGGGAAGGCATTGACATCAAGGGCGACCAGCTTTCGCTTGTGATCATCGACAAGCTGCCGTTTCCCAACCGGGAAGACCCGGTTTTTGACGCGCGTTGCAAGTGGCTCGACAGCCAGGGACAGTCGTCGTTCAACATTTTGTCCGTACCGGCGGCAGCCATTGCACTCAAGCAGGGAACAGGGCGTTTGATTCGCAGCGAAGTCGATCGAGGCATTTTGATCATCGGGGACGTGCGCTTGGTACGAGCAGGCTACGGCAAGAAGATTTGGCAGAGCCTGCCTCCATACACAAAGACGCTCAAGCTTGAGCGTCTGATGCAGTTCTGGAACGAACCGGACTCTTGGCAGTAAGGCCGTCAGCTTTTGACTGAACGAGTCGTTTTTTTCGCCTTGGTGGCTTTTTTAGAGGTGGAATCCTTCTTGCGGCGCACGCTTTTGGCTTGGGTTCGAGGTTCCTTGGCGGCTTCCTGGAGGGCGGTTGCTTTCTTGTGGCGCACGCGCTGCGGCAAACGATTGCCGTGGGAAGCCTGCAGAACATCGGCGAGAATATCCTCGCAGCTTTCCAGATTGTCGAGAACATGCAACACGCTCAGGATCGTACCGATTGAAACCGTGGTGTCGCCTCTTTCTATGCGCTTGTAAGTCGAGAGCGACGTACGGCTTTTTTGTGCCAGTTCCTCTTGCGTCAGCTTGCAGCAGCGGCGTGCAGCGGAAATGCGTTCGCCTAATTCTTCCGTGAAACTTTGCACGGGCAGGATGAAGAAGCGCTTACGGGAAGCGCGGGCGGGGGTTTGTTTGGGCGCTGCAGACATGATTGAAAAGCGTCGAAAAACTCAAACGTTAACAAACTTAGCCTAGCAAACTGAGTCTCTGAGATCAAACAAAAACTCAAAACAGACCTTGGAATACATCATGCTCGTAGAGTACTTTAAGTCCGATGGCAAACAAAACGGCGGCGCCGAAAAGCGAGAGCTTGGCGCTGTGGCGAGCTGCTTTGCTTGAAAGTTTGCTGCCGAGCATAACGGCAATAGCTGTCAGCACAAAGCAGACGGAGCCAATGACGACCGAGGGCCAGAGGATCGGGAATTTGGCCATGGCAAACGAAAAGCCGACGGCCAGTGCGTCAAGGCTTGTGGCAACCGACAGCGTCAGGAGCGTTCCCCAGGGGATGGTACCGCAGACTTGGCACAAGTCAGATTCTTCTTCCTCTTCGGAGAATGCTTCGCGGACCATCGAGACCGAAACCCAGGCAAGCAGTGTAAAAGCAATCCAGTGATCCCAGGAGCTGACCAAATCCGCAACGGTATTTCCGGCAAGTCCGCCTGCGAGCGGCATCAGAAACTGGAAGAAGCCAAACGCGGCGGCAAACTGAAAAATGTGTTTGGTCGTAACGTGTTTGCAGGTAGCGCTCCAGCATAGAGCGACCACCATGGCGTCGATGGAAAGTGCGACGGAGATACCGAGGACTTGTAGTAGAAGCATTGGTCAGGCTGACGAAAAAAATTGGAAGCTCGCAAGTTAATCGAGCAGGCGCAACAATAAAACCGCCTTAATCTGAAATATTTGCAGCGGTCGATGCACTTTTGGAAAAGTTGTGCGGATTTTATCTATTGCGATTCACAAACGTGATAGCCTGAAGAAGGAGCTAACACCGGTTCAGGTTGCCTCAGTGACATCGCAAAGCCGCCGATAGTTACGTACTTGTTTGTCGCGATAGACATTTCTCCAGTAGCTCGCTTAACGGAACCAAGGATCCGTTCATGCTTTCAATCATCGCTTCGACCAACGTAACATGGGAAATCTTTTCAAAAGACAAGGTCCATCCGTGTTTGTCGGCAAAGATCTGGAAGAACAGGCGTGTAGATCGTCCGTTTCCTTCACGAAATGGGTGCAGTGCGTTAACTTCCGACAGGTAGTAGGCCAATCTACAGGCGCACTGCTTAACCTCCATTTCGGAGAAATTCTCTCGCTGCATTTTGCTAAAGATTCCGCGGGCATACGACTCGATCATAGGAGCAAAGCAGAAGACGGATTGCCCCTTGCTGATGAATCCTTGTTTGCGAATCTCTCCAGCCCAATCGTAAAGCTCGCCGAAAAGATACTTATGGACAGCTTGAAGGTGCTTAAGATCGAAGTTCCCAGTCGGAATATCGTCGTCACTTCGCTTCGATTTAACAAACTTAGAGTTTGTGATTTGACTCTCTAATTCGAATAGCAGGTCCTGATGTTTGATCCCGAATTTGTTTCGCAATATCTGGGTGCCAGGATAGACATAAGGATCCTCCAGAGAATCGTATTTGTAGTCGTACTCATCAGACACGGTCGCGCGTCTCCTGCTTTGCGAGAGCTTCGGCGACATATTTCTTGATCAGATCTTGTCTGGAAATTTCGCCTCGAACCATTTTCCATAGATCTTCAACTTCATTAGCAGGAACCGTTCGGCCTTCGCATGCCGATGTATGGACAGCGGCCGCAATTGCAGATTCAGCACTGGGAAAAATTCCGTATCGTTGCTTGACCGGCTTAAGTGTCAATTCAATGCTCAATCCGATTGCTTCTGCATACCGCAGGAGAGCAGATAAGGTGACGTCGGCTCCTGTAAGCAGACGTTTTTCGAGACGCGCAACCGCCGATTGAGTCGTGGCCATTGCTCGGGCAACTTCGGTTTGCGACAGGCCATGTTCCTTTCTGTAAAAGACCATGGCGGAGGTGTGAGTAGCAAGGTCCATTGCAGTTAAAACAGAAAGAATTTGCGATATTATAGCAAAAGAGTCATATTTGACGCTTTTTGATAAACGGTTACAGTCACCGATGCTAGTGAATTTTCTTGCCGGCGTCACAAGCTTCCTTGTTGCTACCGGAGATGACTTTTCTCTTAGTCACACTGGTTCACGGCAAGCGGCAACCGCCTTCTTGGGGGATGTGGTTTTTTGGTGCCGAACAACAGAAAAGAAAAAAGGCCTGAGAACAAATTTTCTCAAGCCCTTTTTCCTTTGCACTTCAAGGTGATTATCACTAATCACTAACGCGCAGTTTTTGTATTTTTTGGCGGAAGGAGACCTCCAAAGACCCCGATGAAATCAGGGATTTCAGAGAGATTAAAAAATTTACCCACCAAAAAACCCATCAAAAGAAAATTGACACAGCCCCTACAATTGATTGGAGAATGTGTATTTTTGTGCAAACCATTCCCCTCTCGGCACTAATACCATCAAAAGTGTCAGGAGCAGGGCAATTGTAGAGAACCAACCATGTTGCTTTGCTATCCAAAGTTACAAAAAATTTCCATTTCGGCCGTTTTGTTGGCAGTTCTATCAGCTTGCTCAACAACGGTTCCTCTTTCACTCCGTCCCGGTCAAGGTGATCCCTCGACGCAGTTGTATCTGAGAGGCAAAGGGATTCAACAATTTAGGTGTGAAAAAGACAACCAAGGATATTTTTGGAAATATCTCAAAACGGAAGCGGATCTCTACGAGAAAGGAGGTGCGCTGGACCTAATCTCAGAGCAGGAACCGGTTGGTAAGCTTTCCGCTACAAATTCTTCAGTACAAACCTTTACGCATAAGGATGGATCGTCAGTAAAAGGCGTGAAAGTATTAAAGAATATTAAAGATCCAAATAATATTTCGATTACTTGGATGAGAATGAAAGCTGAATCTGCTGGAAGTGGGAATAAAACTTTTGACTCAATTCGCTATATTTTAAGGGCGGTTCTACAAATAGCATCTTCGCCGAGCAGGGTTGAAATTCCTTACCTCAGAAGCTTGTAAAGGAATACCGGATCGTCTGCCTATAGACAAAATCTACTGATTCCGCGTTTTCAATAGATGATTTCTATGAAACTTGATAGCACTACCCCTGCGGCTTGCCGCATCCGGTGGTTTTGCGATTTTTTTAGTCGGTCTGTCAACCGTTACTTCGATGTTGCCCGCGCTAATTGACTCAGGCGACAGATGTTGTACACCAGAGAGGTCAGCGTAATGTTGAACTTGGCGCGGATCATCCCGATTGAACGAACCACACTGCCGCCGAGCGACTCCTCAATGAAGCCAAAGACGTGCTCAATACGGCTGCGTATCGTCG
>ERZ835109.1328-NODE-1328-length-20793-cov-63.878870_pt1 | contig 20793 bp, 22 predicted proteins | sample MGYA00519946_ERZ835109 | MGnify/ENA primary metagenome ERZ835109 (study PRJEB31850, sample SAMEA3708771) | human gut metagenome | biome: human gut; feature: human-associated habitat; material: faeces | place: China | collected 2014 ...
GTTACGGGATAGTAAACCTTATGAACCTAAGAAGTTCTGTTAAATGTCTGGTAGTGAGACTAGGATTTAAGCCTGCCCGTGGGGAGGCTTAGTTTGCATGTGTAAAGATTAATCAAACTCCTCTATCATAATGCTACATGGACTAAAATTTTCATCTCTTTTCCATCCACACTTACCTTTCTTAGATACTAGAACCCTAAATTCATCACTATATACTTCATCTTCATCATCCAAATAATACAGCAAGCCATAACCTTTGAATTCTTTTACTCTTACGATCATTATCTAAATCACTGACCTCTAATTCATGCAAATCTTGGTTTATCAATAAAATTGAATTCTTATGTTTGCTTGTCATAGGACTAGTCATAAATTCTTTTATTTCATCATCAAATACAGATATTTGCTCCTGAATATCTGCATCGCTAACAGCAATATCAACGCCTTTATCATTAGAAATTCTAACTATTTTCTTTCGCTTTGTTTGAGCCAGAATTTCTCTTTCTTCTTGCAATCGTTGATACTGTTGACTTGTAGCTACAAGCTTATTAATAATCTGTAACTCTTCCTGAGTATTTTCGCCAAATCTTCTTAATAAAACCTCTCCTCCATGCAATATAGCGTCAACATCTAACAACTCTGTTCCATGCTTTACGGTATTATAAAGAGCTTGCAATTCTTTTTTATACTGTGCCTGAAGTTCTTGTATTTTTTTACAACTTGGTCCAATCTGGGGATCTTGCAACATCAAATCCACATCTCCCCCTAAGCATGAATCAATCTGATTAATCATTTTTTGAATTTTATCCGCCACCTTGAGACGACGCCCTCTTGCCTCTGCAAGACTAGCCATCTCTTGTTCGCGCAATTTAGCGTAATCAACCTTGGGTCCGCTCATCTACACACCTACTTTCTTGGTAATCCTGCTTTTAAATCTGCAAGAGCATTTTGTGGATTTTCTCTCAAATAAATAAGATAGTTGTACGCGCCCAACGGACTCAAAGAAAAATCTTCTACTAGCTTACTTGCATAATATCCAGATTCTACAACTCCATCTTCGAATGATTCTCTTAAAACATAATAATAAAATTCATTGAAGATATCCCCATATTTGTGAAGCTTATCCAATATAGCCTGCTTTCTTCTATCAGAGTAATCGGTCGAAAAAGATAAATAATCAATTATAACTCTATCTTCTAGCCCATCTGGTAAGCTTGGCTCCAAATTCATATGCCTATTTACTATTAACTCACCATTTACTGAAGAATTCATAACTAAATCTAGTTCTTCTTGAGAAATCTCAATCTGATACAATTTATCTGATATACCACCAGCCATAAAGCGTATATATGACTTTCCATATTGATTAAGAACAATTATACCTTGGTCTCTCTTTAATATCTCCATATCACTCACCTATTCCTTTTTTCATCCAATTCATTAACTCTGGATTATTAAACTTCATCACCTGATATTCTCCTCTAGGGACTGAATCAATAACAGCTTCTGCTTGATTTCCAGAAGTAAATCCACCAGGAATGTAGTATTTTGTCCAAGCTCCCATTTCATTACCATCTGGAATTCTTAAATGTTGCGGATCATCAACCCGTATGATTACAGGGTTTTTACCCCAATCACCTTCATCCATTCCAAATATTTTTTCCAATTTTGAAACATCACCATCTGCCTCTTTTAAGACCTTCATCATGTCTTCTCCAGAGGTAACAAACAAGCCACTATTATGTCCCAAAACACCACCATATTGATCATCTGGTAACATTGGATCGGTTCTTTGAATTCTATAGCAACCAGTTTTTTCAAACGGTTCTAAATGTTTCTGATAGTAGTCTGGATTTAAATATGTTTTAGGGTCAGGCTTGTTCACATCACGATTTACAAATTCCCCTTTTGAATAATCTGGCTTTGGCAAATCACGAATTTCTTTAATTCTATCAGAAGTCAATCCACTACCCTCTAAACTTTTCATTACGGCGTCGCTAACGGGCACTTTTTCTTCTACCTTAGCTACTTCTTTTGAATTAATATCACTACATTGAATTATTTCCCTTGACTTCCCATAGCTGGTCTGGTATCGGAAACGGTTCGCTACTCTTTCCTCACAGCTTATGGTATTACCAAACGCATCATACTCATAATGATTGAGTACTCTGTCCGAGACTTTGTCCTGTGCGGCTGCTCCGTTCTCCTTATCCTCGCCTCTGATGATACGGCTCACGCTGCCCTGCTCATCGCATACATAATGGTAATACGTCTTGGCATTCTCGCTGTCGGAGCTGATCAGTCCCAGTCCACGGATATAGCGGATGATGTTGCCGCTGTAGTCCTTCTCTGCTACGACTTCCCTGTTTTCATTATAGAGGAACTGCACTAACCTGCCATTCTACTATTTTAATGGAACATGAACATTTCTAATAACCTTGAGTTCATTTCCCCCTACATTTGACGTCCCCGAAAATTCAAAATAAACATAGGCTGTATTGGGAATCAATTCCATATCTGCCAAAGTAATCTGATTCAATTTCTCTGAATGTCTTGTTCCATCGAAATTTCTCCATTCAGTCAGATTATTTGCACCATTTGTATTTGTTTTCGGATTTAGCAATAAATCATCTGATATTCTTCCCATGGATTAATATGCTCGTAAAGAATTATCCGCATTCTGAATAAGAATTTGAAATTGTCACAAGAAAACACATTGTCTTCACAACACTAAATGCTATGAAAACAATATGTTCTAAGTCTTTGAAGAAGTAATATTCCGTTTTTATTTCGGATGTCCTTAAGTGCACCCAGATGCAAATTTCGCCCTAAGTTCTTTAAACTAATCTCCATGGATTTTATCAGCTTCGGTAAGAGCCATTCCGATAAATTTAAAGGTCCAAAATTTTTGTGGTGGTTGTCCTTATGTGCAGACATAATTAAAATGATTGACACTCATTACAATAATAATTGTCTGCATCTGTTACTAACTGCCAAAAAGTATCATCGGCACAAAGCTCATCATAATCTGAAACACCCCTAATAAGTCCCATCACAGCACCATTTGAATTTCTTATTGTTCTATTTTGAATAGCAATAATTAATTCATTTACATATTCCTTATACTGTTTCAAATATTCCATTGTAGCATTACTTTCTAAGCACATAGTATCAATATATGCATTTATAGCAGTCAACTTTCCTTCTAATATATCATATTTATTCATATTTCCTTCTTTCTATGGTAACGGTCTTGTATCTAAAACCCAGCCATCATCAAATTTCTCAAATAATATCTGTAGTCCCCCACCAGGTCTTGATTCTATTGCTCCAACTTGTTCCTTTGCAGTTCCAATTGCATATTTAATTTTTGTTCCTGCTGGTATTTTAGCAATAGACACATTATCTCTTGCTCCCCAGTTACTCAATAACGCCATTTGATTCATGTAGTCATCTACTGTACTAATTCTATTTGCTGCATCAAAAGTAGTCCAGTATTTCAAACTTCTTCCACTACCAACTTCAGCATTAGAATGAAATTGAACTAAATACAAATCTTCTTTAATAACGTTTTTTATCTCATATCCAGCATTAAAGTTAGCTAATTCACCATCAAATTGTTTAGAATAATCCCATACTTTACCTGATGAACTACCACTCTCAACAACCTTCCCAACATCTTCCGCTGCACTCTCGGCTCCCTTGGCTGCTCCCTCGAGCCCTTTTCCAGCTTCCTCGGTTACTCCATCAATCCCTTTTGGGGCTTTCGCCAGCTTGTTCGCCTCTGCTTCAATTCCATTCAGCCCCTTTGCAGTTACTCCACTTGCAACCATACCGGCAACCATTCCTGCTGTATCATTTCCTGTCACATCTGTGGTTATCTTCTGCGCACCGGCTCCGGCTCCCATTGAGATGCCTTCTTTGGCGACTATTGTTGCTGTGCTTTTGAATGTCAGATTTCCCGCTGTAGATGCATGCCCGATTGGAATCATTGCGGATGCCGCAAATGCAAAGGCATTTTCTGTCAGATAATATGCGTCCTCGTTTCCCTGAAACAGGTCATCCTTTATGCCGTTTACTGCCGTGCTGTCAATGTCACCTGTGCTTCCATAATAAATATCCTGAGTGCCCTCTATGGCATCTGCAGCTCCGAATACTGCTGTTCCGCTTCCTACTGCTACTGCAACGTCAGCTACTATTGGTATTGCAGCACCTCCTGTCAGCACTATGCATGCTACACCCGTCGCAATTAGTACTGCTCCTCCAACCGTCCTCCAGATTCCCTGTGTCTTTCTCTTTTCGGCTTCATCCTTTATCTTCTGTTCTGTCTCATAGATTTCATCGTATGCTTCTTTATTCTTCTCATGCAGGTCTCCAAATATTTTAATGCCCGTGTTCAAGGTACCTGCATCTTTACCTGTGATAAAACTGCCTGTTTCATAGCTCTCAATCGCACCCTGGCTAAGGCCTATTTTTGAAAGACATGACTGCAGATTTTCCAGAAGCAGCTCTACTGAATTTTCAAGCCGTACAACATTTTCCCTCTCGTAGCTGTTTACATTTGAGACAAGCTTTATAAGGTCGCTGTCCATCTGCTCATGGATATCAAATACTCCGTTACTGTCCGGCATGCCCACATCAGATATGTCCGATACTTCTGAAAGTGCACTTCTTATTTTGTCCGTATACTCATCCGTATCCTCATAGTTTGATGCCAGTTTTTTCCTGAATTCCTGTATTGCTTCTTCATCCAGTTTGAAGTTCGTCGAGCTATCAATGGCACGGTATCCATCCTTGTATGCTGCCATATTGTCAAGCAGTGTCTGTGCAGTTACTTTAATGCCTGACAGGATTGTTATATGTGCTTCACAAAGATAACTCTTTACTGCGTCTCCGGTTTTTCCTGTAAATACTGCATTTTCCGTAAACATATTGATTTTTTCTATGCAGTTATCAATATTTTCAATTAGATTTTCAATTTTTCGCTTATATTCCCAGAACAGATCGCTGAGATCCGTATAATTTATCTGAAACCCTTCCATTTTCATCTCCTAGTTTTATGGTATCACAGCTGTATCTGATAGTCCAATACCATTTTTAATATAATCTCCCTGTTTTCTATCATTTTCATTTATTGCATTTATTATCAGGTCTATTTTTGCCAGATCACTATTTAACGTATCTCTGTAATCTTTCACAAAGGCTTTCAGCTGCCTGTATTCTTCCTGAAATTTGTCCATTGCTTCAGATCTGCTTTTGATTTCTGTCTCTGCCGCTGTGAGACTTACGGAATCAGAAGCTGTTTTTATACCGGCAGTCATAAAAGATACCTGCATATTATCAAGGCTGATTTCCATCTTTGTATTTCTCCTCTCCCTTTTATTAATTGAAAAAATTCTGTATTTTCGTGCACAGATCATCCCATGCGTTAACAAGTCCTGAAAGCACACCATATTTTTCATTCATTTTTTCTTTTAGTGTATTTATTTCCCAGTTGATGGCATCCTCAGCTGCATCTATATTTGACACATATCCGTCATAAGCTGTATATAAATTTCCGCTCTCACATGAATCATAACATTCCTGTGCATTGCTGCCTGTCCACATGCACTGATAAAGGTCTGAATTTATCATATTCCTCTGGTTATGCTTGATATCATCAATAGCCTCCTTGGCATCATCCAGCTTCCTGTATGCCGCTTTCAGCCTCTCTATTTTCTCATCAAGCACATCTATCTCTGACTGGCACTGTTCCTGCTGTTTTTTATTGTCAGCTTTCTTTTTCTTCAGTTTATTGTATTCTTTTCTGTCATTCTTTTTTGCCATGTCAGTTCACCATGCTTCTTTTGAGTTTTCTTACATCTGCGCGCTCTATTTCTGTTTTCTCCATGGCATTAACGATGTTGTCACACATCATTATCTCATCATCATCTACATACCCTTCAAACACAACCCTGCTGATATCTGTATGCTGAAAATACATAAGCCTGTCACCATTCATTCCCTCAGGATATGGGCAGGCAGCATAATCAAAGAACTGTTTACAGCCATTTATATTTACCTGCAGTGCTCTTGCAACAATCACAAATTTTTTTATGCCACCGCTTACTACTACAATGCTCCCAAGTGGCAGAAAATCAAATTTTTCATTCATATCTTTTCACCTCATACTTCAATAAACTTTTCATACATACAAAAAGGCTGCAGCAACATTTTTGCCGCAAGTGCCAGCATCCATGCCTTGGCATTCGCAAAGCCTTCTGAAGTATTGCTAAACTCGAATGCCCCATTACTTAATTCTCTTCATCTGACATCGATTGCCCTAATATAATGAGTTTCACTGCCTATATCGCATCCTGCTATAAGCATGTCATCCGTAATGAAGGAGAGTTTATCATTCTTAGCAAACTTACCATTTGTTTCCAAGTCTTGCCAGGTATAGGATCTCAATTCTTTTTTAATCACCCTTTTCCCGATTGGTTACGGCAGATGTTGCCATTTCTGCAATACGAGACATACTCAAACTTATTGATTGTTCGCCCCTTCGCTCCATTTCCATTACAGAAACTTCTTCACTACTATGGGCTCGGCTGACTTCTCACAGTTCGTTGTTACTAGGCTAATGAAACCTCTGTGAGACCTCCACGCTTAAGGTGCACGCTCTTTCTCTCCATATATCCGCCACATTTACTCTACTACTACAAAAGTGATAGTTATTAGACTTCGTTGCTTTAAGCCAACTTATCTCTCGTAGCCTAGCCTTATATGTGATTTCTGTTCGTCGTACCAGAGATTTGCTTACAGCTTCCTTCAGATTCTACCTCACGGTAGACACCCTTGCTGTTCGGCTATACACTTCCCACTATCTAGGAGTATTCGGGACTTGCACCCGTTAGAGCGCGCCCATGGCGCGCAAACTTAAAAATCCGCTATACTCACCTATCGTATAGCGGATTAATAAAACATTATTTAATTTTCATCTTATTTTTTATTGCTCTAAGCTATTGTGCCATTTGCAATGTCGTTCTTTGCAAATAAATATGTAATAACCGGCATAAGAATGGCTGAAATAATTGCTTTGACAATATTACCAACACCAAGCTGTGCTGTAACGGCATATGTAACCATACTTACAATGAATCCCAGGGCTGCAAATGCAAAAATAAGCACCAAACCAATCTTTTTGTGTGCGAAAAGCAAAATACCGATAGAAACAGTTATGACAATCTGTAGTATAACGCCAATGAAACTCAGTACGACATATATCGAACCTAATCCTAAAGCAGCTCCTACGACTGAAGCACCCAGTGCAACGACAATACCGCCAATTGCTGCAAGAACATTCACCACGAAAATAATCCATAACCATACGGTTAAACCTGTTGAAAGCTTATTGTTTTCCATAATTATCCTCCTTTAGTAATCCCAATTTTATTTCAACATGTTCATTATAATGTACTTGAAAAATATTTCAATAGTCAAAAGGTCTCATTTTGAAACTTTTTACATCCGGGCTAATCAAAAATATCATTGATTTAAATGACAGATGCATTTACAATATAGCTATTATGAAAAAATTATTTGTAAAATATGTCTCACAAAACATACTCGGCATGGTGGGTATGTCATTATATATACTTGCCGACACCTTCTTTATATCAAAGGCGGTCGGCTCAAACGGTATCACCGCGCTCAATCTGGTGCTGCCTGTATACAATTTGATTTTTGCCATAGGCGCAATGATCGGAGTCGGCTCCGCCATCAGATATGTCGTAGAGAAAAATAAGGGCGATACATCCGGCGAGAGCTACTTTTTTCATGCCCTGCTGTGGTGTATTATGATAAGCGTTATATTCATATTGATCGGTATTTTCATCCCGGACAAACTCGTAGGGCTGCTCGGCGGAGATTCGGCAATTATAAATACCGGTAAAAACTATACACGTATTTTCATGCTTTTTACACCGTTTTTCATGTGCAACTATGTGTGCAACGCTTTCGTAAGAAATGATGGTGCACCATCCATTGCCATGTGCGCCACTCTTTTCAGCAGCCTTTTTAATATTGTTTTTGATTACATACTCATGTTTCCGCTTGGACTTGGTATGGAGGGAGCCGCTTTAGCTACCGCTATTTCACCGATTATAGGCATCCTGATATGCTGTATTCATTTCTGCTCAGACAAATGCTCCGTAAAGCTTAAGCCGACGGTTCCATCTGTCAAGAGACTCTTTTACTCCTGCCAGGTTGGTGTTTCTTCCTTTGTTGCTGAGATATCATCAGGTGTCATAACTATTGTCTTCAATATGATTATCCTGAGGCTTGCAGGAAATATCGGCGTGGCAGCATACGGTGTGGTTGCCAATACATCACTGGTCGCTGTAGCTTTGTTCAACGGAATAGCACAGGGTTCACAGCCTCTTATCAGCGACTATTACGGCAGAGGACTTAGAAAAAATGTAGGCTCGATACTCAGGATGGCTGTCGTTTCGTCTCTCTTAATTGCTGCACTGCTCATTTTGTTCATATGCACCTTTGCACCTTTTGTGACATCTGTTTTCAACAGCGAGCACGATGCCAGGCTTGCTTCGTATGCCGAGAGCGGACTGCGCCTTTACTTTACAGGCTTTATTTTTGCCGGAATCAATATAGTAGGTTCTGCTATCCTAAGCGCCGTTGAGTCCGTAAAATATGCGTTCGCGGCATCTATCATGCGTGGTTTTATCGCTATAAGCATTTTCGCATTCGCACTTTCAGCCGCCTTCGGAATGACAGGTGTTTGGCTTGCTTTTCCGGCAGCTGAATTTGTGACTATGTTTATTATTGTTAAGGGATTAAGAAAAAACTATTCTAATTATAATAGATAAATTTTTTTCAAAAGTATTCTTTATGTTGGAAATCAAACATACAAGTTGTTTTTATAACGCTATTATTCTGTCAGAAACATAAAAAAACTACTGATGGAGGAAAAAAATATGTTTTGTTTTCAATGTGAACAAACGGCCGGATGCACCGGCTGTACCGGAAATATAGGTGTCTGCGGAAAAAAGGCAGATACTGCACAGCTACAGGATGAATTGACAGGCGCACTGATTGGTCTGGCGAGAGCTGTCGATGACACATCAGCTGTTTCAAAAAAGACCTGGCAGACCATTATCGAAGGCTTATTTACCACAATTACAAATGTAAGTTTTGATAATGCAGCAATTGAAGATATGATACAAAAGGTCAGAGCAGAAAAAGCCTCTCTGGTTGGCGACTGTAATAAATGTCAGTCTCCTTGTGGACGAACTGACGAATATGATATGCAACAGCTATGGAATGCTGATGAAGATATCCGTTCCCTGAAGTCACTTATTCTCTTTGGTATTCGCGGAATGGCTGCATATGCCTATCATGCATATGTCCTGAATTTTGAAGATCCCGAGGTAAATCAGTTTTTCTGTGAAGCCTTGTTCAAGATTGGTTACGCAGAAAGTATGGATGAACTGCTTCCAACAGTTCTCAAGGTAGGTGAAATCAATCTAAAGTGCATGGCACTTCTAGACAAGGCAAATACACAAACCTATGGAACACCGGAGCCAACAGATGTTACGCTTACAGTGGAAAAGGGACCTTTTATCGTAGTAACCGGACACGATTTAAAGGACCTGCAGCTTTTGCTTGAACAGACAAATGGAAAGGGAATCAATATCTACACTCATGGTGAAATGCTCCCTGCCCATGCATATCCACTCTTAAAGAAATTCCCTCACTTGAAAGGAAATTTCGGAACAGCATGGCAGAATCAGCAAAAAGAATTTGATCATATTCCTGCTCCTATTCTCTACACCACAAATTGTCTGATGCCTCCAAAAAGCAGCTACATCGACAGAGTGTTCACAACAGAAGTGGTTGCCTTCCCGGGTACTGTTCATATCGATGAACAGAAGGATTTCACTCCTGTTATTGAAAAAGCACTTGAGCTCGGTGGTTACAAGGAGGATCAGACATTCACAGGCATAAATGGCGGCACACAGGTAACAACCGGTTTTGGTCATTCAGCAATCCTGTCCCATGCGGATACGGTAATAGAGGCCGTAAAATCAGGAGCTATCCGTCATTTCTTCCTGGTTGCCGGCTGTGATGGTGCCAAACCGGGCAGAAATTACTATACAGAATTTGTAAAACAGACGCCTTCTGACAGTATCGTCCTGACTCTGGCATGTGGAAAATTTCGTTTCAACGATCTAAATCTCGGAGAAATTGGTGGTCTTCCGCGACTGATGGATATGGGACAGTGTAATGACGCTTATGGCGCGATACAGGTTGCAATAGCACTTGCGGATGCATTTGGATGTTCAGTAAACGAGCTTCCGCTTTCCTTTGTACTCTCCTGGTATGAACAGAAAGCAGTCTGCATCCTCTTAACACTGTTACATCTTGGTATAAAAAATATCCGTCTCGGTCCTTCTCTACCGGCGTTCCTTTCTCCTAACATTCTGAACTTTCTGGTAGAAAACTATGGTATTGCACCTATTACCACACCGGAGGAAGACATCAAAGTGCTGTTGAAACAATAATATGTATTTTTCCGATGTTCTAATACACTAATAGGGGACTCCAAAAAACACAGGATATAGCGCCTTTGCTGTATCCTGTGTTTTTAAATTAACTTTAAATTAATATGCAATCATTAGGGTAATCTATACTAATTCTCCCCATACATCTCCGGCCGCCTGTCCCTGAACAGTCCCCAGCTCTTTCTCTCACTCTCCAGCTCATCCAGATCAAAACTGTGGAGTATGAAGCCCTCCGTTACTCTGTCCATCTGCTCAACAACCTCTCCGGTCGCATCTGTAATAAACGAAGAACCATAAAATGTCAGTGCAGAGCTCTGGTTTCCGTTTTCTGCACACGGTACAACCTCCTCTGTGCCTATCCTGTTTGCCGCCACTACCGGCATCAGATTGCAGGCTGCATGTCCGGTCATACACCTTCTCCAGTGTGGCATGCTGTCACATTCCAGTATCGGCTCGCTGCCTATGGCTGTAGGGTAAAAAAGTATCTCCGCGCCCTTTAAAGCCATGCCTCTTGCCGTTTCCGGGAACCACTGATCCCAGCATATGCCGACTCCAATGGTTGCATATCTTGTCTTAAAAGCTTTAAAGCCTGTATTTCCCGGTGTGAAGTAAAACTTCTCCTGATAATAATGGTCGTCCGGGATATGTGTCTTTCGGTATATTCCAAGCACCTCTCCATCGGCATCTATCACCGCCACTGAATTGAAGAGCTGTCTGCCCTCTCCAGCCTCATAAAAGCTCACAGGAATCACTACTCCAAGCTCCTTTGCAAGTGCCTTCATGCTCTGCACCGCATCATTTTCAGAAAGCGGCTTTGCATAGTCATAATAATCGTAGCGCCTCTCCTGACAGAAATACTGTCTCTCAAATAGCTCCGAAGGAAGTATTATCTGTGCTCCGGCCTCTGCTGCAGCCCTTATAAGCTTTGCTGCTTTTTCAATATTTTCTTTTACGTCACGGCTGCAGCTCATCTGGATTGCAGCAATTGTAACCTCTCTCATACTATTCACCTTTCTCATCCTGTCGTCTCACAATGGGCTTTTCCCAAGTCTCCAATGTGAGACGGAACGATTACAACCAATTAAATTACTGTGGTATCTGCTGTGTGATACAGTGTATATTTCCCCCGCCGACAATTATGTCACGCGCATATATCGGATACACTTTTCTTCCCTCAAAAAGGCTTCCGATTGCCTTAAGCGCAGGCTCATCCATCACATCACCAAACTGTGGAATGAGCACACCGCCGTTTGTGATGTAAAAATTCACATAGCTTGCCGCTAAGCGTTCTCCTGCCTCTCGCTCATCCTCACCCTCCTCAAAGGTGAAGCCGGAAAGCTCATATTCTGTGATACACACCGGCTTCTTTGGAATGTAAACCTTGTGAACCTCAATTTTTCTACCCCTCGCATCAGTTTCATTTTCCAATATTTCAAGGTCCGCTGAGGACATCTGATACTGTGGGTCATCCATGTCATCAGTCCACGCAAGCACCACATGCCCCGGGCTTGTAAACGCACATACGTTGTCGACATGCTCGTTGGTTTCATCATTGTATATTCCATAAGGAATCCAGATAATTTTTTCGGCACCGAGATAATCCTTTAATTTCTGTTCTATTTCAGACTTCGATAATTCCGGATTTCTGCCCTTGCTGAGCAGACAGCTTTCCGTCACTATCACAGTTTTCTCTCCGTCTGTGTGGATGGCTCCACCCTCTAAGACAAACGGATGCGCATCATACATGTCGTATCCGGCTTTGTTGCAAAATAAAGCCGCTACTCTGTCATCCTTTGTCCAGTCTGCGTACAGTCCGTCCACCTTGCCGCCCCAGGCATTAAAGCACCAGTCGATTCCTCTGACAGCGCCATCCTCATTTTTCACGAAGGTCGGCCCCACATCTCTGGCCCAGGCATCATCTGACTCCATTTGTATATATTTCACCGGGAAATTTTCCTGATAATTTTTCTGCTTTCTGACAGCTTCCACAACAGACCTTGCATTGTCTATCACATCTGCCTCAGCGAGCACATATGCCTGCTCAGACTCTGCTATTGCACATATCACCTCCGCAAAAGCCTCTCTTGCCCGCCTGGCACCGTAAATCCATGAGCCCGGGCGCTTTGGCCAGATGATGATGGTACCCTTGTGGGGAGCATACTCTGCCGGCATATAAAAGCCTTCTGCTCTAGGACAGCCTGCATTTAAAATCTTCATATTCGAATCTCCTGATAACCTTACAATCGTTATTTTCATCCATTACTGCAATGTCCGGAAGTGGCATGCCGTTAAAGGTATTATTTTTGACCATCGAGTAGATTGCCATATCGCAAAAGCACAGCCTGTCACCGGTCTTTATCTCTCTGTCAAATGAATAATCCCCTATCACATCACCTGCCAGGCAGGTACATGAGGACAATCTGTAGGTATACTTCTTCTCACCCGGCTCGCCACTGTCCATAAGCGGCGGACGGTACGGCATCTCAAGCACATCCGGCATATGGCAGGCTGCGGAGGTATCCAGAATGAGTATCTTTATGCCATTGTTTTCAACTATATCAAGCACCGTTGTCTCCAGATATCCTGCATCAAGCGCAACCGCCTCTCCCGGCTCAAGATAGATTTCCAGGTCGTATTTGTCACGCATATGCATAATGCATTTTTCAAGCCTCTCAATGTCATAGTCTGCCCTTGTGATGTGGTGTCCGCCTCCCATATTGAGCCACTTTAGTCCATACAGTAAATCTCCGAATTTCTCCTCTACCGCTGCAAGGGTCGTTTCGAGCGCATCCGAATCCTGTTCACAAAGCGTGTGAAAATGAAAACCCTCTATACGTGATAAATCAAGCCCGTTTTTAATAGCCTTATCGAGTGCCTCTCTCGTTATCCCAAGCCTTGAGCCCGGCGCACATGGGTCATATATCTCATGCCCCTCCTGTGTGGAGCACTCAGGGTTTATTCTGAGCCCGACACTTATTTTTTTATCAGCCTTTTCTATTTTATCCCTGTGAAGCAGATACTGCGATACGGAATTAAATACAATATGGTCACATATTTCTACAAGCTCATCCATCTCCTGCGGCAAAAAAGCGGGACAGAATACATGGTTTTCCTTTCCCATTTCTTCATGTGCAAGGCGGGCTTCAAAAAGCCCGCTTGCAGTTGTCCCGCTTAGATATCTGCCGATAAGAGGATATTCATAAAATGCGCTGAATGCCTTCTGTGCCAGAAGAATCCTTGCACCTGTCCTTTGCATGACACCGTTTAATATCAAAAGATTTTCAGTTAATTTTCCCTCGTCTATCACATAACAGGGAGTTCTTAATTCATTTATCTTCATACCGGCCTCCGGACTAATCCATATGTACTGACTCATCCTCAGTCTTATAGCAATCCACAGGAACCGGATTCTCCACTACCTGCCAAGGCAGTCCGAACTTATTAAGAGCCTCCATGTATGGATCCGGATCCATCTCCTCGAGGTTGAACACTCCCGGCTTCTTCCAAAGTCCCTTTACCACCATCATGGCTCCAATCATTGCCGGCACACCTGTGGTATAGGAAATTGCCTGCGATTCAACCTCCTTGTAGCACTCCTGATGGTCACATACATTATAGATGTAGATTGACTTTTCCTTTCCGTCCTTGACACCTGTAAAAATACATCCGATATTTGTCTTTCCGACTGTACGAGGTCCCAAGGATGCAGGGTCAGGAAGCAGTTCCTTAAGCACCTGTATTGGCACTATTTCCTTTCCATCCACCATGATCGGGTCTGTCCTTAGCATGCCTACATCCTCAAGACACTTCATGTGTGTGAGATAGCTCTGTCCAAAGGTCATGAAGAATCTGATTCTCTTTATTCCCGGAATATTTTTGGCCAGTGACTCAATCTCCTCGTGGTGAAGCAGATACATATCCTTTTCTCCGACCTGGTCAAAATTGTACTGCGCTCTCCACTCCATAGGCTTTGTCTCTACCCAGTGGCCGTCTGTCCAGTATGAGCCGTTCGCAGAAACCTCACGCAGATTTATCTCAGGGTTAAAGTTTGTCGCAAATGGGTATCCATGGTCACCGCCATTGCAGTCGAGAATGTCTATTGTATGTATTTCATCAAAATAATGCTTAAGCGCATATGCAGAATAAACAGAGGTCACACCCGGGTCAAATCCGCTTCCAAGAATAGCTGTAAGCCCTGCCTCCTTAAATTTCTCCTGATATGCCCACTGCCATGAATAATCAAAATATGCCGTAAATCCAAGCTCCTTGCAGCGCTTTTCGTAGATTGCTCTCCACTTTGGATCCTCAGTATCCTCACACTCATAGTTGGCAGTATCGATGTAGTCAACTCCACACGCAAGACATGCATCCATGATTGTAAGATCCTGATACGGAAGCGCAACATTTAAAACCGCATCCGGCTTGTATGCATTAATCAGCTCTTTTAATTCTTCCACATTGTCGGCATCAACCTTTGCAGTCTCAATTTTTGTGCTTGTCTTTCCCTCGAGCTTTGCCTTTAAGTCATCACATTTTGACTTGGTTCTGCTTGCAATCATAATCTCGGTAAATACCTCGCTGTTCTGGCAGCATTTTCTGATTGCCACCTGCGCAACTCCACCACATCCGATAATAAGTAATCTGCTCATTTTTGTCCCTCCTGATTCGCTTTGGTTATGATATAGTTTTTCTAATTTGTTTTACTTTGTTTCCTCTTCCTCGAGTAAATCCTCCACATATTTCGGAAGCATGAAGGCTCCCCTGTGTAAATGTGTTGTATAATACCAGGTTTTAAGCCCCAGTGCATCCCATCTTTTTGCATCCAGATCATAAAGCGGATGATATTTCTTCGATGCAAACCCAAACAGCCAGTAGCCTGACGGACAGGTTGGAATATGTGCCTGATATACCCTGCTTATAGGAAATGATTTATACACCTTTCTGTGCATTTTCCGGCACTCAAGCTCATCCTCATCATAAAAAGGGCTGCCGTGCTGGTAAACCATGATTCCATCATCCTTTAGTGCCTTATAACAGCTTCCGTAAAATTCCTTTGTGAAAAGTCCCTCCGTATGTCCGAGCGGGTCTGTGGAATCGTTGATTATCAGATCATATTCATCATGCTTTCTGCGTAAGAATCGCAGACCATCATCATAAAACATGGAAATTCTTTCATCCTCAAATCCACATGCTACCTCGGGGAAAAACCGCCTGCATACATCGACAAACATCTTGTCTGTCTCAACCACATCAATATGCTCGACAGACGGATATTTGATGAGCTCCTTTGCCACGCCGCCGTCGCCGCCACCTATTATAAGTATCTTTTTTGCATTCGGGTGGACCGCCATCGGCACATGTGTGACCATCTCATCATATATAAACTCATCTGTGTCCGAAAAAACAATCTCGCCATCCAGCGCGACCATTTTGCCAAACTCATATGATTTAAACACATCTATTTTCTGATAATCACTCTGCCCTGAAAAAAGCTGCTCCTGTATCCTTACATCCAGCTTGACATTGGCAGTATGATATTGTGAAAACCACATTTGCATAGCTTTTCCTCCTGTTTACTGCTTTAATACCTTAAGATATTCTACCGCAGGATCCTCTGTTCCCTGCATTGAACAGCCCTTTTCCTTTGCGTAGACAATGTATTGCGCAATCTCTTTTGTGATAAGCTCTCCCGGTGCAAGAATCGGGATTCCCGGTGGATAACACATGACAAACTCACCACTTACAGCGCCTACCGCGTCCATAATGCGCACTGATTTCTTCTGCGAATAAAACGCCTCCTGCGGCGATACCGCCACCTTTGGATTTATGTACTCTCCCGACAAAAGTCCGGTCTTGTCCTTACTGTAAAGGCGCTTGATATCCTCCAGCGCACCTACAAGCCTCTCTATATCCTGTATTCTGTCACCGATTGATATATACGCAAGTATATTACAGATATCTCCAAACTCTATCTGGATATCATACTCATCACGCAGCAGATCATATACCTCTATTCCGGCAAGCCCTATATCGAGCGTATAGATGGACAGCTTTGTCACATCATAATCATATATGCTCGTGCCATTTACAAGGTCACGCCCATACGCATAATAGCCGCCTATGGAATTAATCTCCTGCCTTGCATACTCCGACATCTGTGCCACCTTGGCAAAGGATTCCTCGCCTCTGAGTGCCAGATTTCTTCTTGATATATCAAGGCTTGACAATAGCAGATACGATGCGCTCGTGGTCTGTGTGAGGTTGATAATCTGCCTCACATAATCAGCATTCACATCCCTTCCGGTGAGCAGAATCGAGCTCTGTGTCAGGCTTCCTCCCGATTTGTGCATCGATACCGCAGACATGTCTGCCCCGGCTGCCATTCCTGATATCGGAAGCCCCTTTCCAAAATAAAGATGTGTACCATGTGCCTCATCCGTGAGCACCTTGATTCCCTTCGAATGAGCCAGCGCAACTATCGACTTAAGGTCAGAACAGATTCCATAATATGTCGGATTGTTTACAAGCACAGCCTTTGCATCCGGATTTTCCTCGATAGCCCTCGCCACCTGGTCAATCTCCATTCCAAGCGAAATACCAAGCTTCGCATTCGTCTGCGGATTGACATAAACCGGTATCGCTCCGCAGAGCACGAGTGCATTAAGAGCACTTTTATGAACATTTCTCGGAAGTATAATCTTGTCTCCTGCCTTGCAGGTGGACAAAATCATGGCCTGCACCGCAGAGGTGGTGCCTCCTACCATAAGAAAGGCATTTGCCGCTCCAAAGGCATCCGCCGCAAGCTCCTCTGCCTCTCTGATTACCGAAACCGGATGGCACAAATTGTCAAGCGGCTTCATTGAATTGACATCAAGCCCTACACACTTTTCTCCGAGCAGATGCACCAGCTCAGGATTTCCCCTGCCTCTCTTGTGTCCCGGCACGTCAAACGGCACCACTCTCTTCTTCTTAAACTCCTCAAGAGCCTCATAAATCGGCGCTCTTTCCTGTCTTTTGATATCCATTTACTTCTCCTGTATTTAAAAAGGATGATGCGTGCAAGCATCATCCTTTAGATTCGTCTTAACAACAGTAAAATCGTAACATATACTATGGAGATATGCAAGAAATTACGTTTTATTTTTAATAATGATAGTTACGCCATTGCAGGCTCTTTCTTCTTAATAATTGCCTCAACTTCATCAACATCTGTTTCAGCTACATCTGCGATCTGATCCAATGTATAACCCTTTTTATACATATTCAGAATAAACTTTTCGCTTGTTTTTTCAGTAGCTCTTTCTTCAATTCCTGTACTCAGATTACACATAATTCTCACATCCTCTCTAAATTCTTGACTGGTTGGAATATTATATTCATGTTCTATGATATCCAATTTTTCCTGTTCTTTCAATTCACTTGAAAGCAAAGCTCCAATCAACCGGTGCATTTCATATTTTTCATCATGTTCCGGAATCTCATTTGTGATTCCTATTAGCACAATGTTTAACAGGTCGAGATTACCTTTCCAGTTACATGGTTTCAGCAGCTCATCTTTTGTCAAATGGATATGGCTTAGGCTGTTATCATCCATGTTCATACATATCCATATGCTGAATACCTGCTTAATGTCATCATAGTTAGTATTTACAAAATCTCTTTCCTTTTGTGACGAAATCAGCCTGCTCACATAAAAGATTGCCCGATTTAAAATTTTATATTCCGTCGGCTCATCCTTCTGAGCCTCAATATTCACAATAATCTGCGAAAGTCCATTTTTCATACGGACATAAAAAATAATATCAAATCTGACTAATCCTTCATTAATTTCAGCATTTTCTGTATTAAGACCTACAATACGCTGTCCTGCAGCATCTGTTTTTTCCATATTTGCTAATCCCGGCTCAACCGGAACAACGCTAATACTCGGTTCACCTTCGATGTATTTCACAACATCTTCCGGCTTCATTCCTTTAAATTCATCGATTGTTTTCACCAGAATATGTGCTAATATACTCTTCTGTGCCAGTAACCTTTTAACACGAGTATCATATTGTGCCTTATCTCCTGCTGCATTCACAGCATTTGCTATTTCTGTATTCAAGTCGGCATCCCTCCTTTTGTATTGTGCATAACACTTATAAGATTCCGCAAAAGGCTCTCTGCCTTAATATCATTATAAGCGAGGGACTTTACGAAATCAACTGATTTTTCATTACTTATATAGGCACTTTTAGTCTTCCAACTATAAAGAGGAAGCCGGTACATGTGGAGTGTGCCGGCTAAAAATATGAAAAAGATTAATATGAGTATTTCTTTTGTTTATGATGTCAGTATACAGGACAATTGTGAAAATGCTGTGTTTACTTTCTTACCCTTTTATAAACAAAATATTGCATTTTTTTTATTTTTAACTTACCATTGTCGTGCTGTTGATTTTGGATATTCTGAGGATGAAAGCCTGTCATATGGTACGTGCCGGATAACATTTTCTACTATACAGCCGCAATTACTGTTTAATTGTGATGGGATTAAACACAGCACTAAGAATTAGTGATCTGCTTAGATTAAAGTGGGACAACGTTTACAATTATACCTGCAGATACCAGCCTATAAGCAGGACGCAGGCATATCGTATTGTAAAGACTGCTGCCGGCAAAACAGTGCAGGATGAGAGGGACGAGATTTATCTGAAGCTTGAATTATAGTACCTTCTATTCCGCCGGCCAGGATTTTCTGAGAGCCACATAAGAAATCAGGAAATTAGCAAGCCAGCCTGCCGGTACAGCAAGCCAGACAAATGCAATACCGAAACGCGGCGCGCAGATTAAGGCAACCGAGAGGCGGATTGCAAGGTTTACCATATTTGCAGCGAGAAACGGACGCATGATGCCAAGTCCACGAAGCACTCCATCGGTGGCCATCTTGATACCCATAAAAATGAAAAAGAAACCAAGCCATCTCATATAATCTCCGGATACCTGATATGCCAGGGCTGTTCCGTCTTTACCCAGGAATAATGAGGAAATCTGAGTATGCAGTGTTTCAATTACTATAAAAGCAAGCACTGCAAAACACAGGTCTAACACCAGCGCAGCGTGATAGCCTTTTTTGATACGTTCTGTCTTCTTTGCTCCGAGATTCTGGGAAACAAACGGAGAAACTGCATTTCCAATGGATACAAATATCAGTGAAAATACATTCTCTACCCTCATCGTTGCCGAATATCCTGCAAGCGCCTGTGTACCGAACGGATTCACAACTGCCTGTACTATCATCATGCCAATTGACACCGTAGACTGCTGGAGAACCGAAGGCACAGCAATCCGAAGCATGGAATGAAGCTCATGCCTGTCAAACCATTCAAAGCGACTTTTATACCGGCGCATACGGCTAAGGAAAATCAAAAGCGAAAACACTGCAGAGATTCCCTGTGCTATGAGAGTTGCAAGTGCTGCACCGAACACTCCCAGGTCAAGGCCTGCCACCATCCAAAGATCCATAAATATATTTAACACAGAGGAAAATATCAAAAGTCCCAACGGAATCCTTGACTCGCCAATCGATGTAAACATCGTTGAAAGTATGTTATACATAAACAGAAACGGAAATCCCACAAAATAAACCCTAAGATACAGCACTGCCTCATCCAGTATATCTGCAGGTGTCTGTAGCAAGCTCATCATTGAATGTGAAAAGAAAAAGCCAAAGACACCCAGAAGTACGCTTAAAATCAGAAAACTAATCAGTGATGTTGATACTATTGTTTTCATTTTGCCGTAATCCCTGGCGCCGAAATAGCGGCTCACAAGTACACCGGCTCCTACACCGGCTCCCAGTGCTATACAGATGAACACATTCGTAAGCGCAGCACAGGCTCCAACTGCCGCAAGTGCAGAGGAGCCTACAAACTGGCCAACGATGATTGAATCAGCCATATTATATACTTGTTGAAAAAAGCTGCCCAAAATCATAGGCATTGCAAAAACTGTCAGCGCCTTTAACGGGGCATCTGTAATTAAATATTCATCTTTTGACATTATTTTTCCCTCATTCCGCTATAATTAAGCTATAGTATATCCGATTGAAAGACAAATTACAATATAGCATTCTTTATCGACATTTTTCCATTTCTTATGCTTTCCCTCTAATGCAAACATCATACTGCTCCTTTGTATTTTAATTTAAAAAGCCGCCCAGGCCATAGGCCTGTGCGACTTCTCATAACATG
>ERZ835109.1334-NODE-1334-length-20718-cov-2.656052_pt1 | contig 20718 bp, 11 predicted proteins | sample MGYA00519946_ERZ835109 | MGnify/ENA primary metagenome ERZ835109 (study PRJEB31850, sample SAMEA3708771) | human gut metagenome | biome: human gut; feature: human-associated habitat; material: faeces | place: China | collected 2014 ...
ATTTTCTTCGCCGCACATGTCGCCGAAGAAAATGATCGGACTTTCTTTCGCCGCTCCGGCGGCGAAACTCTGCGAGGCTTTTGACAAGCAATTAGGGGCGGACGCCGCATGGCGTCCGCCCCTGTGTTCGTTTTTCAGGTTCTCGATGGATTTGCTTTTACCACGTCAGCGCATCGTCAAAGTCCACGAGGTCGGGGCGCACCGGCTCCTCGCCCATGACGGTCTGCATATAGAGGTTGACCTGACGGCGCATATCGCGCTTGGAGATCGTGCGCGAATCGAGCAGATCCTGCGCGACCCAGAGCATATGTACGCCGCGCGCGGCCGCCTGCTCCTCAAACACGCCGCGCAGACCGTCCATGCCCTTGCAGGAGATCTGGTCATACATGAGCACCATGTCGGCATTGTACTGCTTGCAGACGACCCACAGCTCATCGAGCACGTTTGCGTAGCCGCCCTTGGTGTGCTTGCGCATGGTGGTGCGCTGGTAGCTGCGCGCGAGATCGGCCAGCGCCCGGTCGGGGTCTTCGGTGTCGATGATGATGTCGGAGATGAGTGACTCCATGCTTGCCACGACGTTGATGCCCCAGCAGTTTTCCGCCCAGACGGAGAAGTCGGGGTAGAAGTTCGCCGGGCACGACCACTCGACGCAGCGGTGGCGCATTGCGGGCGCGCAGGGCTTTTTCTGCCGGTAGCCGCGCATCATGATGCGGTTGACGCGGCGGTCGGTGTCGAGAAAGCGCGGGTCCATGCCGCCGGAGAGATGGTAGAAAAACATACGGTAGATCCAGAAGGTCTCGCCGGTCATCTGCGGATAGGGCGTGCGGTTGATCTCCCACTTTTGCAGCTCGTGCTCCGTCTCCTGGTTGTAGACCTTCATGGCCTTGAAAAACGCGTCCCAGTCGAAGGTCTCGCCGGTCTGCTCCTCAATGAAGCGGATGAGCCCGCGCAGTTCCTCGACGGCGTAGTCCTGCACCGCGTCCTCATTGTAGCGGATGGGTACGCCGTAATAGTACGTCGGGAGGTTGAAATACCGGTCCTGATACGACGTCGTGGCGACGCTGCCGTCGCACGGCATGTTGCAGGCGACAAAGCACGTGCCGAGCTTGGGATACTCGTCGCGCAGGGCGCAGCCGGCCTCGGCCGAGGGCAGGGGGCAGACGTCGGCCGGGATGCCGAAGTTTTCGGCCGCGTCGAGATACGGCGGCGTGATCTGCTGGTTGAGGATCGAGCACAGAAACACCGGCAGCACCTGCGCCGGCAGGTAGATGAGGTTCGGGAAGCCGGCCATGATCTGCCCGGGGACGAGCTCGTCAAAGAGCACGATCTTCTTCGAGAGCTTGTTGCCGGGGTGGAAATGCTCGTCGGCCACGAACGAGATGCGCAGCAGGTCGGTGGCCTTTTTCACGATGCGGTCATATTGGGCGCGCGCCATGCGCAGCTGGTTGCCGCGCATACCGAGCGTGCCGCGGTCGACAAAGTTCGGGTAGGTCAGGTAGGTGGAAAACCACTGGTAGCGAAACAGCGCGCGCACGGCCGACACCGGACACTTGGCCACAAAGACGATCATGTCCTTCCAGCACTTGAGCCACATATAGAAGTCAAACGCCGTGTCGCGCACACCGCGCAGCTCGCGGTAGCGAAACCGCCCCTTTTCCGGGTCGAAGCGGTAGGTGTAGTCATTGACGTGGCGGAGAAATTCCCGCAGGGAGCGTTTTTGTTCACCCATGGTCACTTGCCTCCTCTCTGTGTCTGGAGCTGTTTGATCTCCAGACTCTCGACGAATGCCTGCACGCGCGTGCGCAGCTGGCCGCTGCCGCCGGTGGCGTTCTGGCGGTCGACCGCGACGGACGGGATGCCGAATTCGCGCGTGACGACGTGGCTTGCCAGCGCGCGCTCATAGCCCCAGTATTCGCAGAACTTGAGCTGCTCGTACAGCACGCCCTGCGCGTGATACTCCGCGCACAGGTCGCGCACGAGCTGCCAGCGGCCGTCGACCTTCTCGCGCTGCATGAAGCGCGGGCACTGACTGGTGTTGAGGTAGTGGCGCGCGATGCTCTCGAGCACCGGCAGGTCGGGGTCGAGATGAATTTCCTCGCGCCCCGGCGTCGAGCCGAAGCAGAAACGGTCGACCACGACGAGCGCGCCCGCATCCTCGACGAGCTTATAGAAGCTGTCGATGAAGATGTGGCTGATGTCGAAATTGCCCGCATGCAGGCCGCTGATGAAGCCCTTCAGGAACGTCAGCGTACCCATGGAATACTCCTGATAGTCGATCAGGCGAACGCGGATATCAATATCGTAACGGAGCTTGGTGCCCTTTTCGATGCAGACCATGCTGCCGGTTTCGTTCTTTACGGCCTCGTTGATGTCGGTGACGAGCTGCTTGGTCTTGCCGGAACCCTTCAGCCCCATGATCAGTTTGACCATCGGATGATCCTCCTTTGTTCTTCCGGCCGCGCCGGTTATGAGAAGGCCCCGGCACCTTCCGGTACACCTTCCCTGATATCTATTTTACCAAGTTTTTACCCGGATTGCAACACCAATTTGCACATTCGTCCCGCCGCGTCCGTCCGTATACAGGACGGCGCATCTAAAAAGACATTTACGGCCGCCTCACGCGCGGCCGCCGCCCGGCCGGAATGCCGCCAGCAGCCGCGCGAAACGCAAAAACTTTTGCGATGATTGTGCACTATTATGTACAGAAACCGTAGGAAAATCGAGGTAATCCTGTGCTTTCTGCACAAGAAAATTATGGAAAGCGAGATATTTTGCTTTTGGCCTGCAAAAGTGGAGAAAGCGTCCCGGCGCCCTTGCATTGCTCCCGGAAACTTGTTAAAATATTCATACCATGGGGACAAAAAGCTCCCTATTTGGAAATTAGAAGGAGGATCTCTAATCATGAAACACATTTGCACGAAGTTCGTGGCGATGCTGCTGGTCATTGCCATGATCGCAGGTGTGCTGCCGTTTGCGTTTGCGGCAAACGTCGGCCCGTTCACGGATGTGAAGGACACCGACTGGTTTGCTTCGAACGTTCAGTACGTTTATGACAACGGACTGATGAACGGCACCACGACAACGACATTCGAACCGGAGTCGAATCTGACCCGCGCGCAAACTGCCATGGTCCTGTGGCGCATTGCCGGTCAGCCCGCTCCCACCGCCAAGGCTCCCTTCACCGATCTGGTGGATGCATGGTACCGTGATGCCATCGCATGGGCCGCAGAGCAGAAGGTCGTCAACGGCCGCGGCGACGGCACGTTCGACCCCGCAGGCTTCATCACCCGCGAAGAGCTCGTCACCATGATCTGGCGCTACGCTGGCGAGGCTGCCTCCGAGCAGGACCTGAGCAATTGGCCGGATGCCGATAAGGTCTATGACTACGCCGCCGGCGCCATGAAGTGGGCTGTCGAGACCGGCGTCATCAACGGCAAGGACGGCAAGCTCGCCCCGAAGGACAACGCCACCCGCGCCCAGTTCGCCGCCATCATCGAGCGCTACATGAAGCTCAATGACACGAAGGCCGACGACATCGTGATCCTCTACACCAACGATGTTCACGCGAACATCACCGGCGGCTCCAGCAAAGCCCCCACGCTGACGTATGAGCAGGTCGCCTGGTACCGCAACAACCTCCAGACCCCGTACAGCCTGCTGGTCGATGCGGGCGACGCCATCCAGGGCGAGGCCATCTCCACCCTGACGCACGGCGAAGCCATCGTTGAGGTCATGAATGCCGCCGGCTATGACTATGCCACGTTCGGCAACCATGAGTTTGACTACGGCATGGATCAGCTGCTCGACACCATCGTCCCGGCCGCAAAGTATCAGTACCTGACCTGCAACTTTGCCAGACTGGACGGCACCGCCATCGCCGGTGTGAAGCCCTATGCCATCGAGACCTTCGGCAGCAAGAAGGTCGCCGTCATCGGCATCAGCACCCCGGAGAGCTTCGTGAAGTCCACGCCCACCTACTTCCAGGACAAGGACGGCAACTACATCTATACCTTCGCCGAGGGCAACAACGGTCAGGACCTGTACGACTCCGTGCAGAAGACCATTGACGCCGCGAAGAAGGACGGCGCCGACTACGTCGTGGCCGTCGCACACCTCGGTATCGACGAGTCCTCCGAGCCGTGGCGCTCCACGGACGTCATCGCCAACACCACCGGCCTGGACGCCGTGCTCGACGGCCATTCCCACAGCACCATCCCGCAGGAGATCGTCAAGAGCAAGGACGGCAAGGACGTCATTCTCTCCTCCACGGGCACGAAGCTGAACAACCTCGGCAAGCTGACCATCAGCGCCGACGGCAAGATCCACAGCGAGCTCATCAGCGACCGTGAGATCGAAAAGGACGCCAAGACGAAGGAAGTCGTCGACAAGATCGTCGCAGAGTTCCAGGCCCTGCTGAACAAGGTCGTCGCCCACACGGACGTTGACCTCACCACCCAGAACCCCGAGGGCACGGCCCGCGCCATCCGCAACCGCGAGACGAACCTCGGCGACCTGTGCGCCGATGCTTACCGCGTCACGCTGGGCGCTGACATCGCCATCGTCAACGGCGGCGGCATCCGCGCCGACATCCCCGCAGGCGACATCACCTACAATCAGATCATCAAGGTCCATCCCTATGGCAACATGGCCTGCGTCGTGGAAGCCACCGGTCAGGAGATCCTCGATGCGCTGGAAATGGCCTCCCGCAACACGATGGCCGAGTATGTTTCCGAGTCCGTCGATGAGAACGGCAACAAGGTCTATAACGCCGTCGGCGAGATGGGCGGCTTCCTGCAGGTCTCCGGCATGAAGTACACCATCAACACCGCCGTGGAATCCACCGTCAAGACGGACGACAAGGGCTCCTTCGTCTCCGTGGAAGGTGCACGCCGCGTGCAGGACGTTCAGGTCCTGAACCAGACCACCAATACCTACGAGCCGATCGACCCCGCCAAGACCTACACCCTCGCCTCCCATAACTACATGCTCAAGTCCGGCGGCGACGGCATCAACATGTTCCAGGACAACAAGCTCCTGCAGGACGAGGTCAAGATCGACAACCAGGTCCTCATCGACTACATCGTTGATTCCCTCGGCGGCAATGTCGGCGAGCAGTACAAGAACCTCGCAGGCGAGGGCCGTATCACCGTCGTCAATGAAACGAAGCCCGCGCTGAAGGACAATGAGTATGCCCTCAGCACCGAGCTGCCCGACGGCGCAAAGGTCGTCTTCGTCAACCGCTCCGTCAGCAAGGCCATGTCCGCGGCGAATTCCGAGGGCAGCGCCTACAACCGCGCGGGCGTCGATGTCACGCCGGTCGACGGCATCCTGACCACCGATAACGACGAGATCGTCTGGACGGTCGAAAAGACCGAGGGCGGCTTCTTCCTGAAGCGCACCGACGGCAAAAAGCTCTCCATCGGCAATAAGTCCGACGGCGGCACCTACAACAGCATGGGCTTCGACCAGGAGGATAACCCCGTCTGGAAGATCGCCCCGGCAGCCACGGACGGCTGCATCTACCTCCAGAGCGCAACGGCCACCGGCTCCTCCGGCGACCCGAAGAGCGTGGAGTGGTACGCACAGTATTCCAACTTCAGCATGTACTATGTCAGCAGCAGCAACGAAGCGCTGTTTGCCATGGACATGTACGTCAACACCGGCGCGGGGGAACCCGCGCCGGTCGCCACGGTCACGGCCAAGGTCCCTTCCACGCTGCGTGAGGGCGCTGAGATCCCCGCCTACATCACCACTCCGAAGGGCTACAAGGCCGACGGCAGCTTCCCCTTTGTCGTCATGATCCACGGCCACGGCGGCAACCACAACGAGTCTGACGGCTTTGACAAGATCTCCAACGGTCTTGCCGAGCAGGGCTTCGTCGTTGCCACGCTGGACCTCCCCGGCTGCGGCAAGAGCAAGGAGAGCTTCCAGCTCAACACCATGACCAACATGAAGGCCGACGTTCTGGACGTCATCGACTATGTCTGCAAGAACTACGCCGTGGACGAGACCCGCATCGGTGCGTTCGGCTACTCCATGGGCGGCCGCATCACGCTCGAGCTGCTTGCCGAGGGCAAGTACAGCTTCTCCACCATCGAGCTCGTCGCTCCGGCGGAGGATCTTACGGACCTGAAGAACCTGTTTGGCGGCGCTGAGAAGTGGGACACCATGAAGGCTGAGGCCAACGAAAAGGGCTATGCTGAATTCACCACGGTCTATGGCCAGAAGCAGCAGCTGAGCAAGGCCTGGTTCGCCGACCTCGAGAAGTACTCCGACGGTCTGGTCGAGAAGGCCGCCGAGAACTATACCGGCGACTCCCTTGTCATCTGGGCCACGAACGACGAGGCAGTTTCTCCCTCCGTCTCCTCCGCCGTTGCAACGACGCTTGGCTCCGCCACGCTGAACACCTACGCAGACGGCCACTCCTACAGCTTCTACGGCACGACCGAATACACCATTTCCACCGTCAACAACGGCTCCGTCAACTATTTTGTGAACGAGCTGAAGACGAACGAGACCCGCATCCACGGCTATGTCCAGTCCATCGCCAAGTATGGCAACCTTGAGCTGACGATCCCCGGCTCCGAGCTTGATAAGGCCGGATTCGAATATGGCGATCTTCTGAAGATCACCGTGGACGGTAAGGAATTCACCGTCCCCTATGGCACGAACTACTCCGATGTCGATCAGGGCAGCACGATCCTCCGCAACTCTGACGGCCATCTGACCCTCGCCATCAACATGGGCGACTTCGCCGGCAAGAACGGCATCGCCACGAAGAAGACCAACGAAGACAAGACCTATGAGTGGTACTACGCCGCCGAGACGAACATCCCCGCCGTCGTGACCATCGAAATGGGCGAAAAGGGCGGCTACTATGACGAGTGGCTCATCCACCAGCTCAAGCGCACGAACAACCGCGAGGACTACAAGCACCTGTCCGACGCCGAGTTCGCGAACTTCCGCAACGTCGCCACTACCGGCATGGGCAAGAACGCCCTGTACCGCTCCTCCAGCCCCATCAACGACGAGATCGGCCGCAACACCTATGCCGATAAGGCCGCCGAGGCCGCGGGCGTCAAGACCTTCATGAACCTCGCCAACGACGAGGCCACCGCGAAGGGCTACGAAGGCTTTGATTCCACCTACTATTCCAAGCAGAACGTCGTCTACCTGAATCTCGGCGTCGACTTCACCGCCGCCGACTTCAAGACCGGCCTTGCCACCGGCCTGCGCTACTTCACCACCCACGAAGGCCCGTACCTCGTGCACTGCACCGAGGGCAAGGACCGCGCGGGCTTCGTCTCCGCCCTGCTCGAGTGCTACATGGGCGCAGCATATGACGAGGTCGTCGCAGACTACATGGTCACCTATTACAACTACTACGGCGTGACGAAGGAAGCTGAGCCTGCCAAGTACGATGCCATCCTCCGCTCCAACATCGTCAAGACCCTGCAGACCGCCTTCGGCGTCGAGGATCTGAAGACCGCCGACCTCAAGCAGGAGGCCACCGACTTCTTCAAGGAGCTGGGCCTCACCGATGCCGAGCTGACCACCCTCACCGCCAACCTGAGCAAGGAATACACGGGCGGCAGTACGGAGCCGGAGACGAAGTCCTATGTGAAGGTCACTGCGGCCCCCGAGGACTGGAGCGGCACCTACCTCATCGTCTACGAGGCAGACTCGACCAGCGCCTATGTCTTCAACGGCAATGACGCTGTCAACGGCTACGTTTCCGCCACGATTGCCAACAGCAAGATCACTTCCAGCACCGAGCTGGACGCCGTCGCTGTCACGATCGAGAAGACCACGGACGGCTACACGCTCAAGGTCAACGGCCAGTATATTTACGGAACCGACGGTAAGAATACGCTGAAGTTCACGGATACTGCTGCCAACGCGGTCAACACCATCACGCTCAGCGAGACCGATGGTGTGATCATCACGAGCAATACTTCCGTCCTGCGCTTCAATGCTGCAAGCAATCAGCTGCGCTTCCGTTATTACAAGAGCAGCAGCTACGCCAACCAGCAGGCCATTCAGCTTTATAAGCTCGAAGGCTGATCTGCAGATTCCAAAATATCCCGCCGGGGTTCCGGCGGGATATTTTTATGCACAGCTTGGGAGCATTTTGTGCAGAAAATTTTAGTGTGTGCCTTTTGTAGGGGAGCGGCATGCGGGGAATGGAAAATCGAAAATGGAAAGTGGAAAGTGAAAAGCTTTCAGGTTTGTCATTCCGAGGAGCGAAGCGACGTGGGAATCTCGGGGAGGCAGTTGCGATTTCGCCGATGGCTTTCCCACGATCCGGCCGGGTACTGCGAGATTGCCACGTCGGCCTACGGCCTCCTCGCAATGACAAATATGGGGGCCAGCAGCGTTTTAACGGCGGCCGGTACGGATCGGGGAGGGCCTTCCCGAGATTGCCACGTCGGCCTATGGCCTCCTCGCAATGACAAATCTGGAGGCCTCGCGCCATAGAAGGAATGCCGTCCTTGTTGCAAGCCTGCAAGGCGCTCACTACCCGCAAGGGGCACGCCGCATCCGTAAGGCGGCAAAGCCGCCAACGGCTGCGCAGTGAGCGCCGCTACAGACGCAATCGGTTGGTACGTTTTTATCGGAAGCCTGTTCCTATCGTCAATGCAGCGCCGGGAGCGGCATGTCGCTCCCCTACCATATTCCATCAACACACAGGAGGCGATCCCATGGACGGATCCACGGCCAATCTGCTGCGGCGCTTTTTGCAGCGCGCGCCGGACGCCCTCACGGACGAGGAGCTGCTGACCCTGCTGCTGCACGCGGGCACGGGCGCGGAGGAGCCCCGGACGCTCGCCGCGCGGCTCATCGGCCAGTTCGGCTCGCTCGGCGCGGCCCTCTCCGCCTCGCCGGAGGAGCTGGCCAGCGTGGAGGGGATGGATGCATCGCGGGCGCTGCTGCTGCGGCTCGTGACGGAGCTGCACCGGCGCTACTACCTCTCCCGGCCGTTTTCCGGCGCGCGCCTGACGGGCACGACGGATTTCGGCAATTTTCTGCTGCCGTTTTTCTACGGCGCGCGGGAGGAGCTCGTCTACCTGCTGGCGCTGGACGCCGCCGGGCGGCTTCTGACCTGCACCTGCCTGAGCGAGGGCAGCGTGAACTCGGCCAACGTGCCGATGCGCAAGCTCATGCGCGCTGCGCTGAGCGCGAATGCCAGCGGCGTGGTGCTGGCGCACAACCACCCGGCGGGCATTGCCCTGCCGTCGCACGAGGATGTGGAGCTGACACGCCGCCTGCAGCAGGCACTCGACGTCGTGGACATTCTGCTGCTGGACCATCTGGTGATCGCGGATGACGACTTTGTGTCGCTGCGCGACAGCGGCTACCTGCGCTGACGGATATCGCGGCATGTAAGGGAGAACTCCTGCCCTATTTCAGGCTTGCATTCCATCCTGCGGCGTGCTATGATAAAATTTGCGAGGTTTGGGCCGCAGCACATCCCTGCGGCCCCAGCAACGCCAGACCAATTGGATCATTTTGGAATTCACCATACAGGAGTCTTTTCGGGAATGAACATTGTTATCATCGGAGCCGGCAAGATCGGCGCGACGCTGACGGAGCAGCTGCTCCGCGAGGGTCACGAGATCACCGTCGTCGACACGCGCACGGCTGCGCTCGACGCCATCGGCAACACGCTCGACGTCATGACCGTCGAGGGCAACGGCATCAGCATGGACACGCAGGTGGAGGCCGGCGTGCCCTCTGCCGATCTTGTCATCGCCGTGATGTCCACGGACGAACAGAACCTGCTCTCGTGCCTCATTGCCAAGCGCCTCGGTGTGGGCAACACGATCGCCCGCGTGCGCAACCCGGAATATACGAGCGGGCTGCACCTCATTCAGGACGACCTCGGGCTGAGCATGGCGCTCAACCCGGAGCTGGCCAGCGCCACGGAGATCGCGCGCATCCTGCGCGCCCCGGCCTCCATCAAGATCGACACGTTCTCGAAGGGCCGCGTGGAGCTGCACAAGATGCGCATCGACCCCGGCTCCATACTCGACGGCATGAAGCTCTCCGACCTCGGCCGCCTGCAGTCCGGCGCACTCGTGTGCGTTGTGGAGCGCGGGCAGCACGAGGTGTACATCCCCGACGGCAGCTTCACCCTGCTGGCGGGCGACCGCATCAGCGTGGTGGCAAGCCCGAAGCTCGCCGCAAAATTCTTCCACAAGATCGGTGTGCAGACAAACCCCGTCAAGCGCGTGATGCTGCTCGGCGGCGGGCGCATCTCCTACTACCTCGCGCGGCAGATGCTGGACTTCGGCGCGAGCGTGAAGATCATCGAGTCCAGCGCCGCCGTGTGCGACTCGCTGGCAGAGCGTCTGCCCGAGGCCACGATCATCCACGGAGACGGCACGAGCGAGCAGCTGCTCGCCGAGGAGGGCATTGCAAAGATGGACGCCGTGGCCTCGCTGACGGGCATCGATGAGGAAAACGTGCTGATGAGCCTCTATGCCCGCAGCGTCTCGAGCGCGAAGATCGTCACGAAAATCAACCGCACGACATTCTCCCACATCATCAAGGGCATGGACCTCGGAAGCGTGTTCCACCCCCGCTATATCGCGGCCGACCACATCGTCCGCTACGTCCGCGCCATGCAGAACTCGCTCGGCTCGAACGTCGAGACGCTCTATAAGATCGTCGGCAACAAGGCCGAGGCACTGGAGTTCCGCGCCACGGAGAAGTCCGCCGTCTGCGGCAGGCCGCTCATGGAGCTGCCCACGCGGCCGAACCTGCTTATCGGAGCCATCAACCGCGAGGGCCGGATCATCACCCCCGGCGGCCGCGACACCATCGAGCCGGGCGACACCGTCGTCGTCGTGACGGCGGCAACGGGCCTGGACGATCTGGACGACATTCTGGACAAGCGGAGAGTGAAAGCATGAATTACCGCATGATCCTCTCCCTGCTGGGCGACGTGCTGCTGGTCATCGGGGCCTTCCTGCTGCTGCCGTGCATCGTCGCCGTGATCTACGGCGAGCCGGAGCTGTGGATCCTGCTTGCCACGGCCGCAGGCAGCGGCCTGCTCGGCGGGCTTTTTATCCTGCTGCGGCCGAAGCGCCGCCGTGAGCTGCACGCGCGTGACGGCTTCGTGATGGTCGCGCTGAGCTGGATCCTCATCTCGCTCGTCGGCGCGGTCCCGTTTACGGTCTCCGGGGCGATCCCGTCGTATCTCGACGCCGTGTTCGAGACGATGTCCGGCTTTACGACGACCGGTGCAAGCATCCTCCGCGCCGTGGAGGATCTGCCGAAGTGCCTGCTGTTCTGGCGCAGCTTCACCCACTGGCTCGGCGGCATGGGCGTGCTCGTATTCATGCTGGCCATCGTGCCGCTGTCCGGCGAGAGCATCTATCTGCTGCGCGCCGAGTCCCCCGGCCCTTCCGTCAGCAAGATGGTGCCGAAGATGCGCACGTCCGCCGCGATCCTCTATGCCATCTACTGCGCCATGACGCTGCTGCAGATCCTGTTCTACCGGCTGGGCGTGCTGTTCGGCTGGGGCGAGATAACGTGGTTCGACAGCCTGTGCCTTGCCTTCGGCACGGCCGGTACGGGCGGCTTTTCCGTGCGCAACAGCGGCCTTGCGGACTACTCGGCCTACCTGCAGGCCGTGACGACGGTGTTCATGATCCTGTTCGGCGTGAATTTCTCGGTGTATTTCTTCCTGCTGCGCCGCCGCTTCAGGCTCGCGTGGCACAACAGCGAAGTGCGCTGGTACTTTATCATCATTTTCGGGGCCATCGTCCTCATCAGTGCCAACCTGCTGTTCACGGGCGGGTTCTTCCCCACCGTGTTCCAGACGATCCACCATGTGGCCTTCTCCGTCGGCTCCGTCATCACGACGACGGGCTTCGGCACGGCGGATTTTGCGAAATGGCCGGAATTTTCCAAGACCGTGCTGCTCATCCTGATGGCCATCGGCGCGTGCGCCGGCTCCACGGGCGGCGGCATTAAGGTCAGCCGCGTGCTCATCCTGTCCAAGACGGCCCGCGCCGAGACGCGCCACCTGCTGCACCCCCACTCCGTGGAGGTCATGACGATGGACGGCAAACGCGTGAGCAGCGAGGTCATCCGCGGCACCATGGCGTTCTTCATCTGCTATGCCGCCATTGCCGTCGTGTCCATCCTGCTGGTCTCGCTCGATAACTTCGGGGCCGAGACGAGCGTGACATCCGTGTTCGCCACGCTGAACAACATCGGCCCGGGCCTGAGCCTTGAGGTCGGCCCGTTCGGCAGCTATGCGAGCTTCTCTGCCCTGTCGAAGGTCGTGCTGACGCTCGACATGCTCCTCGGGCGGCTGGAGCTGTTCCCCGTGCTGCTGCTCCTCAGCCCCGCAACATGGCGGAAGCATTAAAGGCCAAATGTAGGGGCGAGGCATGCCTCGCCCGTCCGCGAAGCGGCATAAGGACGGCCCATTCGGTGCAGGGCACCATTGTCAGCGCCGCGCTCCCAGATTTGTCATTGCGAGGCCCCAAAGGGGCCGTGGCAATCTCCTGCGACCGGTCACGTTTTCGCCGGAAGTTCCCTGTTACCCGGCATTGTACTGTGAGATTGCCACGTCGCTTCGCTCCTCGCAATGACACATCAGGGGAGCGCCGTGGTGCACCAGTGCCCTCCTGCCGTTGAATGTCTCTGTACAAGGCGCTCAGTGAGCGCCGCTACAGACGCAATTGGTGCATACCGTTTTATCGACGGCCGGTACGAGTCGGAAGTGCCTCCCCGAGATTGCCACGGCCCCGTTGGGGCCTCGCAATGACAAACCTTTGGCTTTCACCGTTTTATCGCCAGCCGGTTCAAACCGCCAGTACAGTGCCGGGAGGGGCATGCCCCTCCCCTACAGCACGCAAAAGCAGCCCGGCAATATCACTCAAAATCATCCAAAATTCGATCATTCTGGAGGCGACTGCGCCATGCAGGACTATTTTCATCCGCAAATGACCCAACAGGAGCTGCTGGCCATGTCGTCCCTGGCGCTGGCGCACATCGGCGACGCCGTGTTTGAGCTGCTCGTGCGCACAAAGCTGTGCGTCGAGGGCGGCACAACGAACGGCCGCCTGCATCAGCAGACCGTCGCGCTCGTGCAGGCCCCGGCGCAGGCGCGCTTTGCCCTGCGCATCCAGCCCCTGCTCACGCCGGAGGAGGCCGCCGTCTATCGCCGCGGCCGCAACGCCCATCCTCACGGCATTCCGAAGCACGCCACGCCGGGCGAATATGCCCGCGCAACGGGGCTGGAGGCCCTGTTTGGCGCACTGTATCTCTCCGGGCAGACCGCGCGCATCGAGGCGCTGTTTGCCGCCATGATGGAGGAAGACCATGCCATTTGACGCCATGTTTCTCACGGCCGTCGCCGCAGAGCTGCGCCCCACCCTTGTCGGGGCCCGCGTGGATAAGGTCCAGCAGCCCGCGCGCGACACCGTCGTGCTCCAGCTGCGCGGGCGCGACGGCGGCGGGAGACTGCTGCTGTCCGCCAACGGCAACCGGCCGCGCGTCCACCTGACGCAGGCGCAGCTGGAAAACCCCGCGCAGCCGCCGATGTTCTGTATGCTGCTGCGCAAGCATCTGGCAGGCGGCAGGCTTGCCGGTATCCGTCAGCCCGCGGCCGAGCGCATGCTCGACCTGACGTTCGACTGCACGGACGAGCTGGGCGTGCCCTGCCGCAAGCATCTGATCCTCGAGCTGGTCGGGCGCAATTCCAACCTGATCCTCACGGGGCCGGACGGCCGCATTCTCGACTGTCTGCGCCGCGTGGACTTTGAAATGTCCGAGCTGCGCCAGCTGCTGCCCGGCCTGTTCTATCACGAGCCGCCGCGGCAGGACCGCCGCATCCCGCAGGAGACGACAGAGGCCGAGCTTCTTGCCCTGCTCGACCGGCCCGACGCGGCCATGCGGCTGGACAAATGGCTGCTGGCCCACTTTGCGGGCCTGTCGCCGCTCATCGCGCGCGAGCTGTCATTCCGCTTTGCGGGCGAAACGGACGCGCCCATCCCCGCGCTGGACGCCGCACGGCTGGCGGCATTTCTGACGGCGGAGTTCGCCGCCCTGCCGCCCGTACAGATGCAGCCCATGCTGCTGTGGAAGGACGGCGCGCCGACAGACTTCACCTATCGCGACATTCAGCAATATGGCGGCTATCTGCGCGCCGAGCCGTGCGAGAGCTTTTCCGCCCTGCTCGACCGCTTTTACACCGAGACGGACCACGCCGAGCGCATGCGGCAGAGGTCGCAGACGCTGCGCAAGGCCATTTCGAACCTGCACGAGCGCACGCGCCGCAAGCTGGAGCTGCAGCGGCAGGAGCTGGAGGCCACGCACGACCGCGAGCAGCTGCGCCGTCAGGGCGACATCGTCACGGCGAACCTGCACGCCATCACGCGCGGGCAGACGCTGCTGCGCGCCGAGGATTTTTATGACGAGGATCTGCGCGAAATTGAAATTCCGCTCAAGCCGAACCTCTCCCCGCAGCAGAACGCCGCGCGCTTCTACAAGGACTACGCCCGCGCCAAGCACGCCGAGCAGGTGCTCACGCAGCAGATCGCACAGGGCGAGATCGAGGAGGCCTATCTGGGCGGTGTGCTTGAGGAGCTGGCCCGCGCCGAAAATGAGCGCGATCTGAGCGAGATTCGAGCGGAATTGGAGGCCGGTGGCTATGTCCGCCCGGCGGACCGCCGCAAGCAGGCCCGGCAGCAGCCGTCAAAGCCAATGCACTTCCGCTCATCGGACGGCTTCGACATTTTTGTCGGCCGCAACAACCGCCAGAATGACCAGCTGTCGCTCAAGACGGCGCGGCGCGACGACCTGTGGCTGCATGTGCAGAAATTTCACGGCACGCATGTCATCATCGCGTGCGCAGGCATCCAGCCGCCGGACGAGACGATCACGGAAGCGGCCGAGCTTGCGGCCTACTACTCCGAGGCGCGCGAGGGGCAGAACGTCCCCGTCGATGTGACGCCCGTGCGCTTCCTGCGCAAGCCGAACGGGGCCAAGCCCGGCATGGTCGTGTATGACCGCTACCGCACGGTGCTTGTCACTCCGGATGCCGCCCTCCCCGCCCGCCTTCGCGTGGAATGAGAAATAACAGGAACGGCACGCTTTGCGTGCCGTTCGTTGTTTTATGATATATAATTTGCAAGGGCATGGCATGCCACTTCCCTACAACGCACGACCGGAAGCTGCGCACAGCTTTTTTATTTTCCCATTTTCAATTTGCTGTATGCCGTTCCCTACAGATGATCCCGGATGGCGCGCAGGGCCTCGGGGGTATCGACATCGGCCAGCGCCTCCGGCGGGACGTCGACGGCAAGATAGCGCTCCGGATACTGCCGGATGACGGCGCTGCCGCCGCGGTCTCCCTCGAGCGCGCACAGGGCCGGGAAAAATTCCCGCGGGAACACGTTCGGATTGCCCCGCCGCGTGCCGCAGGCCGCGCCCACGATGCACGACGGATGCTCCCGCCACTGCCGCACGACCGCGCGCACGGCCGATGCCGACAGCAGCGGCTGGTCGGCCACGAGGAAGACGATGCCGTCGCACTGCGCCAGCGCCTGCGTGCCGAGGCGGACCGTGCGGCTCAGCCCGTCGCCGGGCCGGTCGTTGCGCACCGGCTCGAAACCGAATTCCCGCGCGAGGGCTGCAACGGCGGGATACTGCGTGACGACGACGACGCGGTCGAATACTCCGGCCGGAACGGCCTCGAATGCCCGGCGAATGAGCGGCTTGCCGTCCAGCTCCGCCTCGAGCTTGTTCGCGCCGAAGCGCACGGCGTTCCCCGCCGCCATGATGACACAACCGAGCATGGTGATACCTCCAGTGAAATGGATATTGGAAAGTTTCGCAGGGGCACCGGTCGTGCGTTGTAGGGGCGGGGACAGCCAGGCCCGTCCGCGAAGCGGCATAAGGACAGCCAAATCGATGCCGTGCACCGTTCCCTGCGCACGCCCCTTGATGTGTCATTGCGAGGAGCAAAGCGACGTGGCAATCTCGGGAAGGCAGTTGCAGCTCGTACATCGCCGACCGCATGCAGTATTGTAGGGGAGGGGACAGCCGGACCCGGCACTGCACCGGCGGGAAGTGCGGGCTAATATTAAAAAGGCAATGGCCCCCAAGTTTGTCATTGCGAGGAGGCCAACGGCCGACGTGGCAATCTCACGCAACCGATCACGTTTTCGCCTGGGCTTTCCTGATATCCGACATGGTACTGCGAGATTGCCACGGCCCCTTCGGGGCCTCGCAATGACAAATCCGGGAGCCATCACCGTTTTAGCGATAGCCCGTGCGAATCGTTCGTGCAGCGCCGGGCCCGGCTGTCCGCTCCCCTGCATTTTCCGTTTTTAACTATAGTATATCCGCAATCGGCGGGGTTTTCCAGCCGGAGCGTTCGCCATTGCCGAATTATCCGTTATCTATAACATAGAATAACGTTTTCGCTTTCCACGCTGCGGAATTTATGCTATACTTCAAATTACAAAGAAGTTTTTCGCAGAATCTGTGCACATTGCCGGTATTCTGCTGCGATCCAAAAGGAGGGTTCCCCATGGAGGTTGGCAAGAGCGTCCGCCGTGTGGACGCATTCGACAAGGCAACCGGGCGCGCAAAGTACTGCGATGACCTCTGTGACCGCAGTGCGCTCGTCGCGCGCGTGCTGCATTCGACCATCGCAAACGGCGTGGTCAAGTCCATCGACACGAGCGCCGCCGAGCAGATCGAGGGCGTCGTGAAGATCGTCACCTGCTTCGACGTGCCGCAGATCAAATTCCCCACGGCAGGCCATCCGTGGTCGACGGACCCGCACCATCAGGACGTCGCCGACCGCCTGCTGCTGACGTCCCGCGTGCGCTTCTACGGCGATGACGTCGCCGCCGTCGTCGCGGAGAACGAGGTCGCCGCCGCGCAGGCCCTGCGCGCGCTGCGCGTGGAATATGAGGAATATCCCTTCGTGCTGGACGTGCAGGAGGCCATGAAGCCCGATGCCCCGCTGCTGCACGAGGAATTCCCGAACAACATCCTCGCCCACACGACCATCCGCAACGGCAACTATGAGGAGGCCAGCCGCGAGCCGGGCCTCATCAAGGTCGAGGGCTGGTACGACACGCCGACCGTGCAGCACTGCCACATCGAAAACCACATGTGCTTCGCCTCCATGGAGGCCGGGCGCATCGTCATCTACTCCTCCACACAGATCCCGCACATCGTCCGCCGCGTCGTCGGGCAGGCTCTCGGCATCCCCTGGGGCAAGGTACGCGTCGTCAAGCCGTATATCGGCGGCGGCTTCGGCAACAAGCAGGACGCGCTGTATGAGCCGCTGTGCGCCTACCTCTCCACGCAGGTGGGCGGCCGCCTCGTCAAGCTCGACTGCACGCGCGAGGAGACGTTCGTCTGCAACCGCGTGCGCCACGCCATCCGCACGCACATCATCTCGTGGGTACGGCCGGACGGCACGTTCGCCGCGCGCAAGATCGAGTGCTTCTCGAACCAGGGCGCTTACGCCTCCCACGGCCACGGCATCGTCGCCAAGGGCATGGGCGCGTTCCCGCAGCTGTATCCCTGCCCGAACGTCGACGGCGACGCCTACACTGTGTTCACGAACCGCCCCGCCGCGGGCGCGATGCGCGGCTACGGCATCCCGCAGGCCATGTTTGCGGGCGAATCCCACATTGAGGACGTCTGCCGCGTGCTTGGCGTCGACTCGCTGGAGTTCCGCCGCAAGCACATGATGCCCGTCGGCTTCGTCGACGGCTTCTCGAAGAACGAGAACCATTCCGACACGCTCAATCAGGTGCTGGACAAGGGCGAGGCGTGGATGGACTACAGCCGCAAGCACCGCGAATACGAAAACCAGACCGGTCCCGTGCGCCGCGGCGTCGGCTGCGCCCTGTTCTGGTACAACACGGCCGTCTGGCCCATCAGCCTGGAGAGCTGCTCGTGCCGCATGGTCCTGAATCAGGACGGCTCCATCCAGCTGCAGACCGGCGAGACGGAGATCGGCCAGGGCTGCGACACCGCCTTCGCCCAGATGGCGGCGGATGCCGTGGGCATCCCCGTTTCGGACGTGCACGTCGTCACGGCGCAGGACACGGACGTCACGCCGTTCGGCACGGGCGCCTATGCCTCGCGCCAGACCTACGTCGGCGGCTTCGCCATCGCCCAGACGGGTGCGCTGCTCAAGGAGCGCATCCTGAAGTACGCCTGCGAGCTGACGCGCCAGATGCCCGCCCTGCTCGACATCGTCGACGGCAGGATCATCCGCAGGACGGACGGCCGTGTGCTGATGACGCTCGGCGAGCTTGCCACGGAGGCGCTCTACAGCCTGTCGCACTCCGAGCATCTGACGGCGGAATCTACTTACCAGATCAAGAACAACGCCTATTCCTTCGGCTGCTCGTTCGCGGAGGTCGAGGTCGACATCCCCCTGTGCAAGGTGAAGCTGCTGAAGCTCATCAACGTGCACGACTGCGGCAAGCTCATCAACCCCGCGCTTGCCGAGGCGCAGGTCCACGGCGGCATGTCCATGGCCATCGGCTACGGCATGTCCGAGGAGCTGAAGTTCGACCCGAAGACCGGCCGCCCGCTCAACAACAACCTGCTGGACTACAAGCTCTCGACCATGATGGATCACCCGCATCTCGAGGCCCAGTTCGTGGAGAACGCCGAGCCGACGAACCCCTACGGCACGAAGGCCCTCGGCGAGCCGCCCGCCTGCTCCGGCGCGCCGGCCATCCGCAACGCCATCCTGAACGCCACGGGCATCGGCATCGACGTCGCGCCCATCACCCCGCACGTTCTCTTCGCCGCATTCGAGAAGGCGGGCCTGTTCGAAAAGGAGGAAACCGCCCATGTATGATATGAAAGCGCTCTATGAGGCGCATTCCGTGGAAGAGGCCGTCGCCCTGCGTCTGGAGCATCCGGAGGCGCAGATCATCGCAGGCGGCTCGGACGTGCTCGTGCAGATGCGCGAGGGCAAGCGTGCCGGGGCGGAGCTCATCTCCATCTACGGCATCGACGCCATGCGCGGCATCTGCATCGACGAGGACGAAAACATCCGCATCGGCTCGCTGACGAGCTTTTCCCACATCACGCGCGACCCCATCATCCGGAAATACATCAACGTGCTCGGCGAGGCGGTCGACATGGTCGGCGGCCCGCAGATCCGCAACATCGGCACCATCGGCGGCAACACCTGCAACGGCGTGACGTCCGCCGACTCCGCCTCCACGCTGCACGCGTGGGAGGCCATCGTGGAGCTGACCGGCAAAAACGGCGTGCGCCGCCTGCCCATCAAGGACTTCTACCTCCGCGCGGGCAAGGTGGACATCCGCGCCGAGGAGGGCGAGATCCAGACGGCCATCCTCATCCCGAAGGCCAGCTATGAAAACTGCTTCGGCCACTATATCAAATACGCCATGCGCAACGCCATGGACATCGCCACGACAGGCTGCTCCGTGAACGTCGTGCTAAGCGAGGACAAAAAGACCATCGCCCGCGCGCGCATCGCCTATGGCGTGGCGGGCCCCGTGCCCATGCGCGCCCCGAGCGCCGAGGCGCAGGCCAACGGCTGCCCGGTCTGCCGCGAGACGGTCGACGCCTTCGCACAGGCCGTGCTGCAGGACATCCATCCGCGTGACTCGTGGCGCGCCTCGAAGGCCTTCCGCGAGCACATCGCCGTCGAGCTGGCGCGGCGCTGCCTCATCCGCTCGATCGAGCTTGCAGGAGGTGCGGTAAAATGAACAAGCAGTATAAGCTCGTGCGCTGCAACATCAACGGCAAGGACGTCGAGCAGATCGTGGACGTCCGCGCCTCGCTGACGGACATGCTGCGCAATGATTTCCGCCTGACATCCGTGAAGAAGGGCTGCGAGGTCGGCGAGTGCGGCGCGTGCAACGTCATCATCGACGGCGAGTGCTTCAATTCGTGCATCTACCTTGCCGTATGGGCAGAGGGCAAGCACATCCGCACGCTCGAGAGCCTGCTCGGCCCGAACGGTGAGCTGTCCGACATCCAGCAGGCCTTCATCGACGAGGCCGCCATCCAGTGCGGCTTCTGCACGCCGGGCTTCATCATGACGGCCGTCGAGCTGCTCGAGACCGGCCGGGAGTACACGGATGACGAGCTGCGCAAGCTGCTCTCCGGCCACCTGTGCCGCTGCACCGGCTATGAGAACATCCTCCGCGCCGTGAAGAAGACCATGTATAAGCGCCTCGGCAAGCCCATGCCGGAGGCAGAATAAGCAGCTGAAAAAACAGGGACGCACCGAGACCGGTGCGTCCCTGTTTTTGTTGTTTGTTGGCGGAGTATCGATGGAGCGTTGTAGGGGAGCGGCATGCCGCTCCCGGCGCTGCACCTGCGCAGGAAACAGGCTATCGTTAAAATGGGAAACGGCCCCGACGGGGCCTGTAGCGGCGCTCAGGGAACGCCTTGCAGACTGGCAATGATCACGGCACAAATTCAGCGGCGCAATGCCCTCAGATTTGTCATTGCGAGGCCCCGACGGGGCCGTGGCAATCTCGGGAAGGCAGCTGCGATTTCGCCGAGAGCGCCCTGTTATCCGGCCAAGTACTGCGAGATTGCCACGTCGCTTCGCTCCTCGCAATGACACATCAGGTGGTGCTGTGGTGCACCAGTGCCCTCCTGCCGTTGAATTTTCCTGTACAAGGCGCTCAACCCCCGTAAAGGGGACGCCGCATCCGTAAGGCGGCAAAG
>ERZ835109.1335-NODE-1335-length-20690-cov-7.221226_pt1 | contig 20690 bp, 33 predicted proteins | sample MGYA00519946_ERZ835109 | MGnify/ENA primary metagenome ERZ835109 (study PRJEB31850, sample SAMEA3708771) | human gut metagenome | biome: human gut; feature: human-associated habitat; material: faeces | place: China | collected 2014 ...
CATCATACAGCTGCTGTTGACTCCATACTCTACCCTGCCATATCGTATGCGTTGGCCTTGCTCCTGCGTGCCATTCCACCTCAAAAAACTCCGTACCGAGCTTTTCGGCGTTATACTCCGCAATCTTCCCGGAAAGCTGTGTAAGCCCGGTCATAACCGCCCGCCTTGCCGCAACCTCGATCCGGTTTGCATACCCGGATGAATATTCGATCTGCCGGAGTCCACTATTTGTAAGCTGAGTGACTACCCGCCGGAGAACTGTATTATAATCAAACGCTCCTGTCACAATGTCCATGCAGGCATTATCAAGATACCCACTGTATACCTGCGACAATGGAGTTAATACCTTTCTGCCGCCATAATCCAAATAAAAGCCCAGAGATCTTGTTATATTTTCCAAGTCCTCAAGGCTTTGCTTTTTGATAGCTGACGTCACCTGTATCAGATGTTCATTTTCTTCAAAAGGTATGTATTCCGCATTGATCTGTTCATAGACGTCCTTGTTCCTGACATATTCCCAGTTAATTACTTTGTCATACAGCTCAAACATTTCCGGGTAAGAAGTGTTCAGAGTGTCTTTCAATGCATTCTCAATGTCCTCCGAGGAATACCCAAGTATTTTTAACCGGTTAATCTGCCAGTCTGCTGTGCTGGTGATTTCGCCCGTCTTCTTAATTCTCCGAACAATATCCTGCATGATCCTAACTTCAAAATCTGCGTATCTTGCCGCAATCTTGCTGGCGATCTTTTCCTTGTATTCATTTCTCATATCACTCCATCACCTGATTTTGCTCGGGAAGCTTTGCTTTTGCAGTTTCCTCGTCCTCGTTATACCATTTCATTCTGTATTCAATCAGACTCATGGCTCCCATGCTCACATCCTGACGATCCTGCTGACGTTCCGACTCTTCGTCTGTCAGGATGGAATCCTTGAATTTGCAGTTGAACTCTAGTCCTGTGGTGTAAACTCCATTATAAAAAGCCAGTGCCGTCACAAAATCTTTTAAACAGCCTTCAAGATTTCCCTGAATTGCTTTCACCCGGTTATATTTACGTGTTTTTGACGCAATAACCTCAGAAGCTGTCTTTTCCACGTCCTGCACGTCCGACAAATCTCCATATGCAAGGCCAACCGTGAACTCAATCTCTCTCTTATATTCCTCCAGTCCCCTTCTGAATGCTTCATCCCTCATTGCAGGAGAATACTCTTTGTATAATTCTCTGTCTTTTCCATTCTCCAGATTGAGGCCTTTGTATAATCGCTTTTTCAATTTTGGCAGATAGCTTTTGCCGTTCTGACTTCGCAACGCCCTTTGGTCAACATGAATCGCTCTTTCACCGGAGTCATACTCCCAGTCAAGTCTTGCTCCCTGAATATCAGCTTTCCTGATCAGAGCTTTTGCTGATTCGTAAACTGATACACCGCACGCTGATCCGTCAATATGATTTTCAATCGGATTTTGATAATATCCAAAATCCATCTGTTTCATGCCTCTATATATAACCGGACCAGACTGGAGCATTCCCCACTCTTTCACCTCTTGCAGGCTGCACATTCTTCCGATATCATTCAGGCTTTCTGAATGGTAGCATTTATTTTCGATCGTCAGGTGTCCATCTGTAAAATAATGCCTCTCAACCCTTGTGTAATAGTCGTTCTCTCCGATCGTCTTAACCGAAAGAAATGCAATGTCATTTGGTTTACCATCATCATCAAAACAAATCGGGATCATTTTATCAGCAGTGATATACTCTGCTTTTCCTTTTCCTATCGGTCGGAGTACCAATGCCCCTAATGCCAACCCTGACTGAAGCTTTTTATTTAAATCTTTCAGACTTCTTGACAGAACTTCATTGACTTTATCGTTGTTCAGTATTTGTGCATCCAGCTCCACCAGTACTGCGTCTGCGAACTCCCGGCAGATTCCCTCTTCAAGCTTTAAAGATTCTACCGAATCATCACACCACTCTGCCGATCCGTTCAGCATACTTTTCCATTCATTGATGGCATCAATCATATATTGTGACAGTGCCACATCTCTGCCTATCACATTTTTTAAAGTTGTATAACTAAACATATCCATTACCCTCCGCCACAATCTTTTAAGTCCGTCAAACATCCTCTGCCTCCTGTATCAGTTCCCGCATATCCCGTTCAATCGTATATTCAAATGCATCCAGGCTGTCAATATCTGTACTTCCATCATCCAGGCGTTCATCCTTTCCTTTTGCTTCTTTGTCCCATACGGCATCAGAAAATGCTGTTTCGAGCGATTTACAATTTTTCGTCAGCCAAAACCGCCTCGCCCCCATGAGCTTAACAGTGCATCTGATCCGGTCAATGATCGTAACTTTTTTCGCTTTTCTCACAATGATCCAGGGGAATCTTTTCTCCACTGCATTTCGGATAGAATTTCCGAGAACTGTCTCAGCATTGTCATAATACACTGATTCGACATTACAATACTCCACATAATCTCCATGCCTCACAGCCATCCCGTACGTATCAAGAACCTCCTGAATGAAATTGCAGAATAATTCATCAAGCATATTACTGTCGATATCTTCATTTTCATCTTTTGCCATGATCCGCTTGGACATCAATCCGATCACGTCTTTGTAATCATCTGTATATCCTCTTGCCACAAAAGAATGACCGGACTGATTTCCTCCGAAGTCAAGTCCGATCTCTATTGATACAATATCACTTTTTCTGAACTGCTTCTGCTCCATTCCACCCATCAGTTCCTCAACAACTTCACAACGAAAAGATTCGGGATCATCCGCAAAACGTTTATAGATAGCTCCTTCTGCCCGTTTCCACAATCCAAGAATTAGGCGGTCGTAATAAATGGTTCCCTCATACTCCTTGCAGAGCTGCTCCACAAACTCTGCCGGAAGATACGGATTGTCAAAAATTGTATAGTGCTGTTCGTATATATCCAATTCAGGATTATCAAGAAACTCTTTCAGCCAGTGTGTTGGATGTTCCGGGTTGCATGATCCATCAAAACATGAATAAGATTTGTCAAGCCTGGATTTCAGCATCTGGAATACTTCTTTGTTCCATTTCGCAATCTCATCACCATAACAATACTTGATGGATGCACCCTGAATCTTTGCTACCTGGCTGACCTTCTCAGCTCCGAGGCAATACACCTCTTCACCACATATCATTGCCACATTCCGGTTGTTGATGGTCCCGATCAACTCACTGGTATACAGTTCTCTCATAGGTTGCAGCACATTTCGTTCGATGGATTCTTTCGATACACCGAGGATAACGTTCAGCCCCGGCTTTCCTGCGACAGCCCTGATCCGGAATGGGATCATAAATGCTGTATCAACATATGACTTCCCGGAACGTACCGCTCCGGACTTAATGTTCCATCTATGAGTCGCATTGACAATGTACTCATTCTGTTTCTTGCTCAGTTGCATTGTTCCGCAGCTCCTCCAGTATGCTATCAAGTCTGTCTATTGCATCATGATTCTCATTCTCACCTGTGATTGCTTCTTTTCTGGCTTTGTTCAGTTCGATCCTTGCCTGCTGCTCCTCTTCATCCAGTTCCGTCTTTTCCGTCCAACCCTTGAAGTTGTTTCTCAGGCTGAACTGAGCCCCGCTCGTCCCGTCCCGGTCAAAGAGCCGTTCCTCTGCATACGCTTCCACCCTCGATTTCGCGCGTGTAATCGTGTCAACGAACTCTTTTTTTGCCTGATAATTCAGAAGTGCCTGTCTGCTTGTAAAGCCTAAGGCTAATGCCAGTCCCGTCACTGTCGGAGGACGTTGCTGGATTACTACCGGACTTCCATATTTATTAAATATCGGCTTTCCTTCGTCATCTTTCAGAATTTCTCCTTCACATTCTTTAAAATACTCTTCAATCTTTTCTTCAATTTCTTCCTTGCTTTTATATCTTGGCGGTCTTCCGACTGCCTTTTTTGTAGCCATTTGACCACCTCCATGCTATTAAATACCTCTACGTCCTCCACGGCGACCTTTCGTAGCTCTCCTCTGATCTCCACGGTTGCCGCCCATCGATGCGTCTGCCTGGTTAAGAAAATCGTTCGTCGCTTTCCTGTCTGCCTCATATGCCTTCTGTTCTGCTGCTTTCGACGCTGCAGTTACCGGCTTTACAGTTGCCCCATTTGCCTGGACTCTTTTTGTAAAATCCCTTACTGTCATATTCAGCGGAGTAGGTTGTGGCGTTCCTCCCACTCCCCGTTGATAATAATTCATTCCGTTTTTCTCGGAAAAATAATACCTTGTAGTCTCTCCGTTGTGCGTTACATCAACACCACTTCCGCCTCCGCCGCCTCCAGATTTACTCCCTCTACCACCCATCACACGATGCCTCCTTAAATTTTTCCTGAAATGCCTTTATTCGTACAATGTTCCCCGTACACTCTTCCGGAATCTGCCCGTAAAATATAATCTTAGTCGGATGCAACTTCTTAACCATTTCTTTGTATCCGGCAAGAAATAGTTCCCGGCTCTTTTTATTTTGCATGCACCCCACACTGGATACTGCCACCGTGCCTCCTGTGGGTTCTCCATCAAAGCACCAGGAATATGAATCCTCTGTACTCCATGCGATCGTTGGGATCACTTTTACCCCGTACATCTGCATATAAGCACCAATCCAATGCTTTCGGTAATGATTAAAGATCTGAACAGCTTTCGGAAAATCTGTATAAAGACTAAAATCCGGAGTAAATACGTACTGAAACTGCTGAAGCATCGGTATATATCTATCCGGATCATTCCATAATCTTATAAATTGATAGTCGTCAATAAAGAAATGAATGCTTTTCTTTTCTCTATCCTTACTTGTTGCTGCAAAATTGAATGGAATAAACTCTGTATCTCCATCAAAATCTACTGGCTCAAGTGTAGGCATCCCATACTCGCCCACACCATCAAATACCATACGTTCTAAATTTTCATATCTTTTCGGATCTCGCAATCATTTCACCACCTCATATCTCCCTGCATACAAAAAGACACCCTTTTCAGAGTGCCTTTGTACGGGGGGGATTCGTCGAAAGTATCCCAAGAAGCTTTTCACTTCTTGCATTATAACTATAACATATTCAAAATATAAATTTTATAAATCTTTTACGATCTGCGATATCCTTGCCTGTGTATATCCCGTCATCCTCGCCACCTCTTCTTGCGTCATATCATCGAGATATATGGATTCCAGTATTGTCTTTTCCAATCCTTCCGGCAGTCCGGCTATGTAAGATTCTACGGTATCGATCTCTGCCTGTGCGGCTGTCCTCTGCCGTTCTTTCTCGCTGATCCGCAGCTTGATCCGTGTCGCTTCTGCTGGTTCCGGCACTTCCACACTGATATGCTCCCGGATGTATGGAAAGTCATCCCCGGATTTTTCCACCTTCCCCGATACGGTCGGGACGCTCTCAAGACGGTCATACAGCCGTTCCAGTGACTGCTCAAGAGTCAGCAGCTCTTTCTTTCGCTTTTTGTATCGCCTTAGTAAGTCTTTCATTCTTGTCCACCTCCCTTTGTATCCTGTCTATGATGTAATCACCGTCAACGTCCATATATGCTCCGGCATCCCTCCGAAAGAATCTTTCAATGTTCATCTTTTCCCACTGTGCCTGACTGTCTTCGGGATTCCTCTTCAATTTTTTCAGGACTGCCCGGTAGTCTTTCCCAGCTTTTTCCACGATCGCATGGGCAAGCCTGACATAGCCATCAATGTTCCGCTCCACCGGCATCCACTCCCTTCCTCGTATCTACTCCCCACTTTTTCAGTGCATCCTCCACTGTATAATTCGGGTATGCCGGACGGTGGAAGTCCGCACTGGCTTTCCGATCCGGTGGATGCTCTGCCATCCCGGCATAATGTTCTTTCTGATTCTGCCGGATCTCTGCTGGACTCCAGCGTCTGTCCGTGCTTCGCTTCAATGGGTATCACTCCTTCTTTCATTTCTTCTGTACCTCCATGAGCTTTCTCACAAGAGCGGTCTCGTTGGTTTCGCAATCATGCAAGTGGTGATATCCAGGCTCTAACAGATACAATTTTGTGTATGTACTTTCCGGGTTCTCGTCTGTATATTTCTCTTTCCACTCTACATACTGCTTGTACTCGCAGATTACGATTGCGGTTCCGTCTGGAAGAATGTATCTATAATACACTTCGTCAGCCTGTGGAACCTCAAACCATACCGGCCAATCACGGTACTTTGAAAGAAACTCTTTCCGCTGCTCATTGTTCTTGAGTCTTGGAAGTTCCGGTTGTGCTGCTCTCTCATCTTCCATAGCTGCATCTACCATTTCTTTGTCCATGTCTTGAGGTCTTTCAATGTACTCTGATTCTGCCCATCTTCTAAGTGCGTTACTGCAGCCATTATTGTTCAACAGGCAGTCCCTACAGTTGATTTCATTGCAATATACAGGTTCTCCAATAGCTTTGGATACTGCAACGGAACCTCTATCGCACGCAATTTCAACAATCTCTTTCGCAAACTTTTCTTTGTTCTTCATTTCTATCAATCTCCCTCAAATACAATTACACTTTTTCTAACTGCCCTTCTGATATTCTCATGCAACTCGTCCAAATCCCATCCATCAGCATAAGTAAATAAGCTATCCTCTCCATCTTCCGTGAATGGTAACCCCTGTGCCACCCAAAATTTTAAATTACTGTCAAAACCAGTGTCTTTGAAGATTGTGCAATTATACAACTCTTCCAACTGCTTCTTTGTGTATTTATTCTTCATCTGCTCCACCTCGTTTCGCTACACGCTCTTTAATTCCTTCCAGTTCACAAGCACACACATCACCGGATGTAATGCGATTCCAAGAACACGTGTCACAATCTTTTCCGCCACCGGGCATTTCTGCTTTCTTTGTGCAATCTTGGAAGTCTCTTACCATTTCTTCTGTGATTTCAACCGCATCTGCTCTGAATCCATTCTCACCAGCTACTGTCGGCTGTTCTTCTACGATTCTGCAAATGTCCGCATTGCAATCAACTCCATCAATCATGCACGAGCTATCTGTTATATAACTCTTAAAATACTCTTTTATTGCTTCTTTCAGCATATCTGCATCAATTAGTCTCATCTTCTCACTCCCATTCGCTTTTCAACATATCTGCCTTGATTAATTCATATATCACATCCAATGCCGTTCTTTTATCCCTGTACCGACAGTTTGCATCCTTATGTATCCGTGGATCACTCTTATCCCAATCCATCATGGCAAAATGTATGTCGCTCACAAATAACATCTTACATCCTCTTGCCACGCAGAGATAATAGCATTCTGCCTGCTTCGGAAGTCCTCTACACCGTTTGAATCCGAACTTCTCAAACTCACTGGCTTTTACTTTTGGTTTCAGCATCTTTTCCTCCTTCATCTTCGAAGCTCTTCGCTTTTATCTCAATGAATTCATTTGCATTTCTTCGAAGATTTTCTCATAACCTATCTGCTGATCGCGTTCTTTCAGATGCTCAACACGGTTATTCCATTTCTCAACAGCTTCTTCTTTGGAATTCGCTCCATGTACCGCATAGCAATCTTCCTCGGCTGTGTCTATTGTTGTTCCGTGTATTCCATCGTAGTGGCAGTATCTCGGACAGCCAGCCGACCATCCGAAATAAAATCCGTCTGCCACATCTCTTGAAAGATATGCTTTCGCTCCACATCTAGGGCATGGTTTTAATTCTTCCATCAATTGTCCTCCTTATACGGTTCCGGCAATGGCATCCAGGCAATAACTTTTCCACCAATGCAATCACCAAACCAATCATTGTCGTTTTCTAAATGTCCTGTTTTTATCCATGTTCCGTACATTCCCATGAACCCACTGTATTTTACTGTAGCAAGGACATCTTCTCTTATTTCCGGCAGCCTCTCGCTGCATGGGATCCATCCCGAATCCGCTCCTGCTTCACTTTCAATCAACTCAAAATACTGCTTTTTCCATTCCAACACATAATCTAAGCGATATGAACTGTACCCGATACAAAAATGATCACTGCCAATTTCTTTGTATTTTATCCCGTAGTACGGCTTGTCCTCCATCATGGTCACGATTATGTCAAGGCTTTCTACTTTTGTCTTTTTAACGTCCATCAATCATTCCTCCTTATCACTATCTGAATCCCAAGTTCATCTCTGATCTGCTCCAGTGATGTATGCGTAAGGTATTCTGCCGTATATGTCTTGTTTGCAATCAATGTTCTGCTTAAACTTCATCATATCCCCCAATCTTGTCTTGTCCCGGAGTTTCCGCAAATCCCATTGCTGTACGCTGTGGTCTTTCCATTCACTCCATAAGCGTATCCAAGTCCTTTATCTCCGCTGACTCCTTGCCAGTGCATGTTGCCCTCATGCAAGACAATCAGGTCATTCATGCTGTAGTCCTCTTTCGGATTCAGCTCTACATACTTTTCAGCACCTTTTTTTGTACCGTATCCGCATTTCTGCACGGTCTTTATAAATTCTTCTGCCGTCATTTTCTCACTCGGAGCAAAGATATCTTTTCTGTGCGCACAAATCTCCTGCTCCTTTCTGTTTTTGTCTAGCTGCTGTAATTCTTTTTTTCGCTATCTCGTAAAAATGAAAATCTAGTTCAAAACCGATAAAATTTCTTCCGGTATTCACATATGCTACACCTCTTTCGCTTTACAGGTCAGACCTTTATGGAAATACACTTCTGTTCTTCTTCTGGTTTTCACGTAGTCGTAATCCCCAATGATCTGTTCGCCACATCTTGCACAGATCAGCACATCCTCTTCCTTTGCCTGCTCTTTTTTCTCAATCCTTTTCTTCTTCACTGTATCCATCCTCCACGATTGCATTGATGATCGGTGACCACGAAAACGTCAGCCAGCTGATAAAGTTATACATCGTCATGCTGATTTTACTGTATTTACTTTCCAGTGCCTTTACAGTGTCATTGAATCCTCTTGCACTCTTTGTTTCCTGTGTTTCCTTGTATGCTTTCCATATGGCGTTCTGTATGTCTGCCACGTATTCATGCCTAATCTCACTCATAGTTACACTTTCCTCCTGTTCGTTACGGTCGGTTACAAACTGGCTTGTAACGCTAACCCCCTTGTATTTACTGGCTTAAATGGCATTTTTAAATATCGGTTACACGGTTACAACGCTTTTTCCTATATAGGGAGCGGTCTGTGTATATACACACAACACCATATATATATTAAATTCCGTGTGTAACCTTTGTAACTTTGTAACCGCCCCGCCTATTTAAACGGCAATTCTTCTTGATCCGCTGGACTGAATCCATCAGAATCCATCGCACTGTCCAGCTTCAGCCACACACACCGCACCGCTTTTTTACCCATTTTTTTATTTTTGGTCTGATTCTTCCCGTCCGTCTGAAGCAGTCCGTTCTTATCCGCCCAGTTCATGAAAGCTTTATAAGAATAGCTGCCACTTTCGCAGAGATCCTTTACTGCCTGAACGTACATGATTGCATATCCCTGGTCGATAATTCCCCACTGCTCTACATTTACAGCCGCATCAAACCGCTGGCTATTCATACTGATCTTGTCAAGCAGATACCGGTAGCATCGTTCATGCTCTGACACTTCTGACTGGCTCGCAAGAACCTTTTTTGCACTTTCTAAGTCGATATATCCGCCATCACAAAAGATCCGGTCCGTAGCGATCCGATCGGCTGTCAGGATCACAGACAGGGCTATACTCTGCTTCTGCATGGCATCATCCCTGTAAATTTCCTTTTGGATCTCTGCCTGCATTTCTCTGATCTGATCCACACCGATCTCTTTTATCGCTTTTACAAATTCTTTCCCCGCAAAACCGTAATTCTTTTTCAAGAAATTAGCGGTATACTGTGGATCCGCAAAAACCTTTTCTCCGCATTCTACTTCAATGATACGATTGATTGCTCCTCCCTGGGTGACATAGGAGTTTAAGGGACGCTCTCCATTAGTCAGAATCGCATTCTTCCACCGGTTCTCCTTTCGAATTCCGAGTTCTCTGTTCGATCGGCTCTTCCCCTTCCCTGAACAGAGATCATACACAACGCCCTCGAAGTTATCTTTAATCCTGGCATTGACCTTGCTTGAATCATCCAGCATCAACGGGAGATTGTTGAGCAGATCAGACCTCACCTCCAGCTGCACGTCCGTTGTTTTAAAATCACCGATATACATACTGTCTGCCGGGCTCGCCCAAACAGACGCTGCCAGCATCATGGCAACCGTCTTTCCACCTTCTGTTTCGCCCCAAAGATCCACAATGAATGGAAGTGCTCCCAGTAATCCGACCAGGACACTGGCAAAGGATGCTGCGAGAAAAAATTTGATTTCCATCCGGTCTCGTTTCCTCAAATCACAGACATGATTCAGCCATTCCATATAGCTTCCCTGCTGACGAATACTTTCATATAATTGCCTGAACTGCAGATCACCGTCAAAAAGGATATCCGTATCATATGGGATGAAATCACCCCCGATCCAGCCCAGTTTTGATGTGGATTTCTGCAATGGAATATCGTTGTCATTCAGATTTTCTACGTCCGACAGGTATTTAACCAGCAGCTTCGCATTTTCGGAAGTCACTGACACCCCAAGCTTTGACAGACTCACGATCTTACTGGCAGAGGATACGATGTCTTTCGGTACTGTAATCTCTGTCCAACGGTGATTCCGCTTGTATGCCAGCCTGATCTGCTCTTCTCCCGTCTCGAGATTTTTTAAGCGTCCGATCGGCAGGATTGGGTGATAGCAGACAATAACCTCGTTGTCATAATCCTTGTTAAATGTCCTGATCCCGTCGTCTCCTGCGATCCATGATCCACATTTTACAGCATCGTATTTTCCCGTAAAATCTGTCCAGTTGGTTAAGGCATTACTGCTCAACCTTTTTTTATTCATTTCCTGCTCGACCTTCTTATAAGCTTTGAGCATCATGTCAAACCCCTGCTTTACCCCCAGCTCCTTTGCACGTTCCTGAAAGGAAAGCAGCATCTGTGCCTTTTTTATTTCGTCTTCCTGTTCAAAGATTTCCGTAAAAACCTCTTCTGCAAGGATACTTTTTTTATCGTATTCACTTAATTTTTTCATCTAATGGCTTGCTCGCCTCCTTTTCATATTCGTCATGCAGATACAGCTGATACTGCAGTTTATTGTAGCAATCTGTCCAGACATCAGAAAAAGGCTCTGACCTTTTCCACCAGTCCCGGTAAACATCAATCAGGAGATTGTTCAGCGATCTCCTATCCTTTTCTCTCCGTTGCTGTTTGTCCCTCATTTTTTTTTGCTGATCCGAACGGTATCGGACCAGCTTTGACTGAAATGTAGGCTTCTCATATTCACCGCCAAGCAGATAGAATGCGTCTTTAAAGCTGCAGCACTCCATCTGCATGACAAACGAGAAGATATCTCCGTGGGCTCCGCAGGCGAAGCAGTGGAAATCCCGATCATAAATCTTCATGGATGCGTCCCGGTCGCCCTGATGAAATGGACAGTGGATGAACCCTTTCCTGTTTGGCTGCAATCCGTAACGGATCAATATATCTCGCATGCTATATATTTCCTTGATTTCACCACTCGTCATAAGTCATCACTCAATATCTCTATGATTCTTTTCCCGGTATCCTTTTTTGTGCAAAATTCAAACCGGACGTTGTAACGATCCCGGATGGTACAGAGCGATTTATATAACTGCTCTCCGTCCACAGCTTTGGCTGACACCACGTACCGCTCCTTTTTTCCATTCACCATTCTCCATCTAACTTCATGCTTTCTCGGGTTTTTCCAAAACCACACATCTTCCAGCGACTGGATATCCGAACCATGTTCCACAAGGATCACGAGCCGGATTCCTGCGTCAATCGCCCGGATCAGTTCCTTTTTAAACCTCTCGTGCTGCTGGCAGACATTTCCGCACAACTCTTGCAAATTCTGCTTTCTGTCAATGATGAGCCGGGGATTATCCAGACTCATGTAATCCCCGACCAGCAGCTTGCTGGAAAAATGCCTGATGCCATTCTCGTCAAATGTCTTGATGATCTTCCTGATCGCCCTCGCCTTTTCCCTGCTGTCTATCTGTATATCCATTACAATCACGCTCTTAATTGAATGGCAGCATCTCATCCAGCCCATCCGGCACGTTCATGAATCCATCGCCTGCCGGAACTGCATTGACCGGATAGTTGTTGATATGATTTTTATATGCCTGTGTTTCCGCAGTATCCGGGATCGCTGCATCTGCCACCTTGTCAATCGACGTGAACCATCTCAGGACACGTTTCTCCAATTCTCTGCCATTGTAGTAGTCCATCTGAGGACCGTACACTCCTCCAACTAGCTTGTTCTTGATTCCTGTAAAATTAAACGTATCATCCGGTTTCCAGCAGCTGAATCCCTTATTGGAATGCTCGATACAGGTCACGAATGTCTTGAATGATCTACTGCAATTCCCGTTATCATCTTCTGTCAGGATGTACTGTGTAGCCTGGTTCGGCCATTTCTTCTCCGGTCGGATATCATTCTTGAAAGCTTCCGTGAAATATCCTGCCTGCTTGTCTCCCTGGGCGAAGTCAAAAAATACAACGAGCATCGGCTTGTTTGTCCTCGACATTCGCTCCTCTACACTCTTAATAATCAGCCTGTGTCCTCCAAACTCTACAGGGGTAAATTCCCCCTGAGCCTGTGTATTTTCATAGTTCTTAGGTTTCTGCATATTAAAAATCCTCCAATGCTTTAAGTACTTCTACGATATCGTTATCAATTTCCATCTGATCAAATGCCCCCATCGGTGACTTGGCCGTGCTGTTGTTTGCCTGAGTCTCAAATTTATAGTGGCCATCTACGCATTTGCTCAGAAGCACCGTGGTAAATTTACTCTCCAGCACGATTTTGTCCAGCTTTTTCCCGGATGTCTTGATCCGCGTGAACATATATCCATTCTCATCATGATCCGTCTGAGTGTGGGCTGTGAAGATGATCGTCAGATCATCCCTGTATGTATAGCACTCGCACACGAGATCCCACACACACGCTGCAAGATCTACCCACTTGTCATATCCTTTTTCTTTGCTCCGACGCATCTCATCCGCAACCATAAGCCCGTTGATCGTATCAACCACAATCACCTTTACACTCGGGCAGGCTTCCGCAATACGCTTGATGTACTGGCGAACGATGGCTGCATCATCGCACGCAAAATAATTCTTATTTTCCTGGCTGTACTGCTTTCGCCATCCTTTCCATGAAAGTCCTTTTCCGTCAGCGTCGATATAATATGTAGTCTTTGGATCCAGATTTCTCATGGATGTTGTTTTTCCAGATCCAGATTCTCCTGCAATACAAATAACTTTTGACATATTTTTCTTCTCCTTATCTATCAAATTCAATCAGATTCTGCTCGATAGCCTGCAAGATGATTTCGCTCGCAACTGCTCTAAGGCTTAATCTCGATTCATTTACTATTTCCGCTAATGCACTATAAGCTTCTGGTGTAATTTTGATTACTCCCTGCTCATTTGGTGCAATCTTTTTACCCGAAATATGTATCTTTCCATCGTCTTTCATTGCTTATCCTCCTATCGAATCCTTAAGCTCTCGCCCTGTTCCAGGTGGGCAAAATCTGCCTTGTTATCCTTGAGCCATTTCTTGAGTGCTGTCTTGTCCAGCTTCGGCTGCTGTGCGATCCAGTACTCCTCCGGAATATCTTCCTCCCGGTCAATCACTACACTTGGTGGGTTTTTCTGAATGTTAAATCCGAACAGGTCTGTCTTGAATTTCTTCTTTCCGGTTGCAATCATTGCAGACTCGATGTACTTTTTAAGGTTCTGTGCATTACTTACAAGTGCATCCCTCCTCTTCTTCAGGCGGTCAATTTCTGCATCGAGGGTGTTGGCTGATCCGTTCAGCTCCTGAATAAGCTTTGCACAATTATCTGCTTTTACTTCAATTTCACCACCGACACCCTCCAAGGTGTCGTTTACAACTTCCTGATCCACAGAATCATCCTCAAGCAGATCTAAAAGTTCCAAATATTCCTCTGTTAATTTATACAATGTTGCCATTTCTTTCTCCATCCTTTCCTTATTCGTCGTACATCCCGATGATTACTTTTATAACTTCCCTGTCTGAATACGTTGATGTGCAATTTTTATCTTCCTGCCTCATAAAAGCGATCAGTGAATCCATTTTCCCATCCTGTCGGCACAGACGGGCGTATTCTTCTGCATCAATGCAGACTTTTTCCTTTTCTGCCATTGCATTTCCTTCCTTTCTTCTTTATAATGTAGTTGGTTAATTTTCTAAGTGCCTGAGAGGTTGCCGCCTCGCTATGGCACTTTTTCTTATGCATCTTTAAACTTGTACTCCATCAGGTCGGCGAGCATAAGGTACTCCTTCCCCATCTTGCTTTCTTTGTGAGTTTCCTTAACTTTTGCCCGGAACTCGTCAAGCGCTCCATAAAAGCATCCGCATCGAACGCCAATTCCTCCGTTTTGCAGCCTGAAAAAAGTAGTGGTCCTATACTCTCGACCAAATCCTCTTGCCGTAGTGTAATCGTTCTCTCCGTATACCCTTGCATCTCCGCACACCCGTGCATCTCCGTATACCTGTGCATTTCCGTATACCTGTGCATTTCCGTATACCCGTGCATTTCCGTATACCCGTGCACCTCCGTATACCCGTGCATCTCCGTATACCTGTGCATTTCCGTATACCCATGCATTTCCGCTTACCCGTGCATTTCCGCTTACCTGTGCATTTCCGCTTACCTGTGCATTTCCGCTTACCTGTGCATTTCCGCTTACCCTTGCATCTCCGTATACCCATGCATCTCCGCTTACCCTTGCATCTCCGCTTACCTGTGCATCTCCGCTTACCCATGCATCTCCGCTTTGATCGAGATTATCTTTTTCCACGTATCCACCAAGTTCTCCCTCTTCCACTTTTGAAAAGCTTTTCAAAGCCTTGATCCGGTGGAGTATTCTGTCACCTACCCTAATAGTGTCATCTGTTAATTCATATTTTTTCATCTTTCTTCTCCTCTCCTTATATCTGCCCGAAAGCCAGGCAGCAGATCATCAACGCAATAGAGAACCCTACCACAAACCAAAAGGCTTTCGCCACGACCTTATCATACATATCCGGCTCATGGCTTTGAGCCACTTCTTTGGGCTTTCTCTTCCTGATCTGAATTACCTTTAACTGCTCCACGTCTCTCACCTCCTTTAAATGATGTACAGATACCTCTGTGTCGTTCCATACAATATCTGATTTTTCTGCAGTCTTTGCAGGTCATATGACTTCCCTCCCTATTCGTTCTTTTTCCTCTTCTGGAATCTTAAGGACTTTCAGGATCTCTCTCAGCTCGCCCAGTCTGATGTCTTCCGGCACGCTGAACCTTTGGTACAGTGTGCTTTTCGGGATTCCTGTCAGCTTGGAAAGCTTCTCCACGCTGACCCCCTCCATCACCTTTCCTGACTGGATGATGGCGATCAGCGTCCTGTTCTGTCGCTCCCGGTCTGAGAGCTTTAATTTCGGCATTCTGTATCACCTCGCTTCGTCTTTCTTATCCATCGCTTCTTCTTTTTTCTGCAATCAATTCATCAATAGTGCAATCTAAAATATCTGCAACCTTTTTGATGTGCTTGACTGTAGGGCTTACATTTTTCCCCCACTTGCAGATGCTCCCAACAGACATTTCTGCTTCCCTTTCTAAAGATGCTATAGAAAATCCTTTTTCTTTCGCAATCCTACAAATATTTTCATAAATCAATATTTTTTTCGCCTCCTCAATTTGAATGTTTTCAATTATTCATTGACTTTTACTGGAAAATATTCTATCATAAGTACAAGCAAATTGAATTTATTCATTTTTTACATTTTGAATTGGGCTTCCAAATGTATTTCGTCTTGTGTTACATGAATATTTTCAAGTGACACCCTTATATTACTTGAATATTTTCATTTTGTCAACGTTTTTTCTTGATTTTTTTCAAGTTTTAGAAAGGGGATTATTATGACTTTAAAAGAACGTATAAAAGAGCTAGCTAATTCCGAGGGATTGAGCTTACCTAAACTCGAGGAAGAGCTTGGTTTTGGCGGTGGTACAATCTCGCGATGGGATAAATCCGCACCATCAGCTGATAAGTTGGCTAAAATAGCCACTAGATATAATGTAACTGTCGATTACTTGTTGTATGGAGGTGAACGGATTTGTCCTGAATGTGGATTTCATTTCTTTCCTGACGATACTGATGAAATTAAAGCACACCTCCAAGAACACAATTTATGGCAAAAAGCCACTAATAAATTCGGACGTCTATATTGCAATAGCATTGAAAATGAAAATATCAAAGCTAAATATAGAAATATTCGCAATAACAAGGAAAACTCCTTACAAACAAGATATGATGCCGAACTTAAAGTATTGCGATGCCTGTTTTCGAGAAGCATTATGGCTAATAATTTCAGCTTGCAACATGTGCCATTTGAAAAATATGTCGCGATGATGCTGGATACACCTAAATATCAATCTAAATTAGATGATGAATTGCAGGATAAGTTAATCCGTGAGTATGGTAATATGCCAGGAATAAAAGATGGAGAATCTGTTTATTACGTTCCAAAATCCGACACTGAACCCCTTGCTGCTCATAAAGAAAAAGGGCAGTTCACCGAAGAAGAATTAAAAAAAATAGAAGAATATAAAATGTTACTTCTTTTAGCTCGTTCAAAGGAGTGATCTATTTGACTTATGAAGAAATGCAACACTATTATGACAATTTAAATATTGTAGAAATGAATCTATCCGAAATAAATGGATTAAAAGGATTGTGTTACGGTGAAAATATCGCTATTGAAGAATCGCTAACTCAAACAGAAAAAGCTTGCGTCCTAGCAGAAGAACTCGGACATCATTATACTTCTGTCGGATGCATTCTCGATCAGACCGATTTTGCAAATCGCAAGCAGGAACGACAGGCTCGTTTGTGGGGATACAATAAATTAATCGGACTCATGGGGATTGTCCGGGCGTTTAATGCCGGATGTCAAAACCAATATGAAATTGCAGAGTACTTAGATGTTACAGAAGAATACCTGCAAGAATGCATTAACTGCTATCAGAGTAAATACGGAATCTGTACTACTGTAGATAACTATGTTATTTACTTTGTTCCTTATCTGACAGTTACAGAAATGATATAACCCCTAGCGGGATTATATAAATGAATAAGTGGTGTTATTCATAAAGAACGGTTCTAACAAAGGAGAAAGCAAATGGGTATAGGGGATATTTTTAAAATCAAGCAATTCAAAGAACGGATTGCCAGTCTTGAAACGGAGAATCAAACGCTTTCACAAAATAATGCCGACTTACAGGCAGCTACTACTGAATTAAGAGGAAAGCTTTCTGAAATTGGTGGATTTGACTACTATAAAGTAAAATCCATGACCGAACAGATGGAAAAAGAGTACGCTGTCAAACAAAGAGATCTGAGTATAGAGTATGATGTAAAAGTAGATACTCTGAAAAAGGAATACGAAAGAAAGCAGGCAGAAGCAGAAAAAGGCTTACGAGAGCAACTCGTCCAGCTTGAAAGAATGATTTCTGACCGCACAGACAAATCGCAGTCATTACAGGAAAAAATTGCTGAAGAAATGCTTCAGGAAAGTAAGCTTGCTAAACAGATCAAGACCCAAACCAATAAACTCGGACGATCAAAAGAGTTGGTAAAAGCAATCAATTACAGTTTGGACAATTTCTTTAATTATGATCCTGCAATCAGTTCTTTAAAATTTAGCGAAAAAGATTTAACCGATTTGGAGGAAATCAGTCCTTCCGTTATCCTAAAACTCCATTGCATGGATGTAAAAGATCTCCGCAAAGCCTACCGTCAAAATGATAAGCAAATCAATGATCTTTTAGCAAAATATTCTGCCCGGTATACTACTAAAGCGAATCAGGCAATTTATAAACTTATGGTCATTGCTCTTAGAGCAGAACTTCAAAATATCCTGTATAACCTTAAATTTGAAAAGCTTGAAAAATCTATTGATGATATCAAAGATGTAACTCATAAATATCTTGAGATTGCAGGAAATGGAAATCAGAGCATCGCAGGAACTCTTACCAAATTTATTGGAGAAATAGAGTATTTGTTTATTAATGCAGCAAAGATCGAATATAATTACTACGTTAAAAAAGAACAAGCTCGTCAGGAACAGCTTGCTATCCGTGAGCAAATGAGACAGGAAGCTGAGGAACGTAAAGCATTGGAGGCTGAACGTAAAAAAATAGAACAGGAAGAATCAAAATACAATTCTGAAATCGAAAAGCTGAGAACCCAACTTACCAGTGCTAAAGATGAGGAACTGGAAAAATTAAATGCAAGAATCCTTGCACTACAGGCTCAACTTGCTGACGTTGCTATAAAGAAAGACGAAATCTCTACTCTTGCCAATGGAAAAGCCGGTAACGTGTACGTTATCAGTAATCTTGGATCTTTTGGCGAAAATGTATTTAAGATTGGAATGACCCGAAGACTCAATCCACAGGATCGAGTAGATGAACTTGGTAATGCATCTGTTCCATTCCGTTTTGACGTACATAGTTTTATTTTTTCTGATGATGCAGTTGGTCTTGAAAACAAACTTCATACTATCCTGACTGACAAACGTGTAAATAAGGTAAATATGAGGAAAGAATTTTTCAACGTATCACTTGATGAACTGGAACAACTTGTTACAGGAATAGAACCTACAGCAGAGTTCAACAGGACTATGGCTGCCGAAGAGTTCAGACAATCACAATCAACAGATAGTGTTTATTCGTCTGATTATACTTATAGTGATGACGAAGACGATGAATAATTAAAAAAACCGCCCCTTCGCCAAAAGGGGCGGCACTGGAAGCACACGCCAATGTGCTTATAGAATACCTCCGAAGAGATACACTCCAAATCCAATGAATATTGTATCATCTTCGGACAGCCACTGCAAGTGGAACACACGTTCCTCGCTGGCTGTTATTTTTATACTCAAAAACAGAAAGGAAGATGATTATATGGCTACAGCTAAAAAGTTACCTTCGGGATCTTGGAGGTGCTTAGTTTTTTCGCACTATGAAAACCTGTTCAACGAGGACGGAAGTCCTATGATTGACGAGAAGACGGGAAAACAGAAGCGGAAAAGGATTTATGAATCGTTTACGAGTGACTTACAGGGGAGACGTGGAAAGCGGGATGCAGAAGCTCAGGCGGCTCAGTTCCTTGCAGAGAAAGACCGGAAAAAACGCCCTGAGAACTGGACAGTGAAGGAAGCTTTTGAAAATTACATAAAGTTAAAGGATCATGTGCTGTCCGAGACTACTCTCCGTGGTTATGAGACGATCGCCCGGAATCAGATCGGACAGATAGCAGATATCAGCCTCCGTAAGCTCTCGCAGGAAGACGTGCAGAGCTGGATTAACATTCTGTCGGTAAAGTTATCGCCTAAGACCGTAAAGAATGCCTACGGGCTGTTTACAGCGGTCATGCGGATGTATCTGCCAGATATGCACTTCCATACCACTCTGCCGTCCGCAAAGGCCTATGAGGGTTATGTTCCATCTGATCAAGACATCGCAGATCTGATCTGCTATATCCGGGGAAGTGAACTGGAAAAAGCAGTGCTTCTCGCAGCGTTTGGAAGTCTTAGACGCGGAGAAGTCTTCGGACTGACGAAAGAGGATATTAAGGGGAACTCCATACGGATCAGAGAGACGAAAGTCCGGGGACGTAATGGCATCATCAAAAAAGGACCCAAGACACAGAGTAGCTACCGATACGTCATCATGCCGGAATTTGTGATCCGAAAATTTGACGATATCGAAAGCGGTCCGCTTGTCAGGATGCACCCGGAAGATCTCTCTAAAAACTTTAAAAAGGTGCTTCGCTCTGCTGGGATTCCTGAATTTCGATACCATGATCTCAGACATTATACTGCGTCCATCATGCACGCCCTGAACATTCCGGATCAGTACATCATGAAGCGTGGTGGATGGAAGTCTGACAGAGTCCTGAAAAGGGTATACCGTGGCACGATTGCACCGGAAGAAGAGAGATTTACAGACCGAATCAATGAGCATTTTACGAAAATGATGCAACACGCCATGCAACACGATAAGCGAAAAGCCTTATGAATACGGCATTTTCCTGTAGGTTTTCTGGGTTCGATTCCCGCCAGGTCCACTCAGGCTGAACATGTCGAATTCTGTATGTGATATTATCGTATACAGGAATACGTTTTGTTTGGTGTATCGAAGAAAATAAAAGTAACGGCATTGTATGTTGCGAAAGTGATATACAGTGTCGTTATTTTTTATGATATAATTCGGATATGAATTGAACAAATCGGTGTTTATAGGAGTAGATGATATAAAGAACACTTATCTGCCAATGGGCTTTAGCAATTTTAAAATAGAGGGCAGAGGGCTTGGAAGTGTCATGATACTTGAATTTCTGCTTTACTATATGACGAAGCCACCGTATCAGATACATGTCAGAGAGCACATTTATCTCGATAATATGCTGGATTTATTCTGAAATGTAATCAGATATAACATTGAATTGATTTATAGTAGATCAACATATAAACCACAACAGGAAGGATGATTCTCAAAAATGAATATTAGAAGAGCACAGGAAAAAGAC
>ERZ835109.1343-NODE-1343-length-20600-cov-3.061329_pt1 | contig 20600 bp, 18 predicted proteins | sample MGYA00519946_ERZ835109 | MGnify/ENA primary metagenome ERZ835109 (study PRJEB31850, sample SAMEA3708771) | human gut metagenome | biome: human gut; feature: human-associated habitat; material: faeces | place: China | collected 2014 ...
CCTTCCAGAAAGCCTCTGCCAAAAATCCAGATTACAATTCCGATCACTACCAGAACCGCTTTATAAGTAATCGTGACAATCATCAGGACCAGCGTAGTGACAGGAATCGGAAGTTTGTCCTTTTTCATAAAATAAATCTGCATTGGCTGTCCGCCGGATGCAGACGGTGTGATACAGCTGAAAAAGAATCCCACAAAAGAATACAGAGCACAATGCCCCATCTTTACTTTTGCTCCGAGAGTCCGCATCATATAGAAGATAATTACAGACTCGCCAAGTATGAACAGTACCACACAAACCACGCTGATCAGTAAGTAAACCGGATCTGCCTGCCGTACTGTATGAATAATCTCTCCCAGATCCTCTCCCTTAAATACCATATATACGGTAATGGAAAATATAAGGATCAGAAAAACAGTATTAAATATCGCTTTTTTCTTAGTTTTCATTTCTTACGCTTTCTTAAATACAGTTTTTTACAGCATTTCTCTGGTTTCCATACTTTTTATGGAATTGCTATATCCTAGTACAGCAAAAATACTATAGTTTATCTATTATATCATACCCTGACATTTCTGCATATCATAAATTATGAAAATATTCGTTACTATTCACCGAATATGGAGGTATCTGTATGAAAAAGCAACGCATCATTCGCTGGCTCAGCGCGCTTCTGTGCTTGTGCCTGCTGGCAGGGTTTGCCCCTGCAGCCATGGCCTATTCGAATGTCAGTGACTGGGCAAAGTCCGAGGTCGCGGAGATGGAGGCGCTCGGCCTGCTGCCGGACTGCCTGCTGAACGCCGACCTTTCCGCCAATATTACGCGCGGCGAGATGTGCAAAATGGCCGTCGAGGTCTATGAGAACCTGATGAACGTGGAGGCATCCTGCGCCAGTGGGGCCAGGTATTTCACGGACACGCAGGAGATGGAGATCAACTTCGCCTTTGAGCAGGGCATCATCAACGGCTACGAGGACCAGACGTTCCGCCCGAATGAGCCGCTGAGCCGTCAGGACTTCTTCAAGATCACCTATAACCTGATGACGCGCGCGCTGTTCTGGAAGGACGAGAGCGTCGAGCCGTCCGACCTTTCCCAGTTTACGGACGCAGCCTCCATCAGCGACTATGCGCTTGAGCCGACGCAGTATATGGTCGCGCTCGGCGTGGTGCGCGGCACCGGCACGGCCCTTGAGCCGAAGGGCACGACGGAGCGGCAGGCGGCCATCGCCATGTTCCGCCGCGCGTATTACATTGTCAGCGAGTGGCTGCGCAAAAATGATGATATGCCGGTCGATCCGGACCCGGATGACGACGGCGGTTACAGCGGCATCCCGGCGTGGGCCGTTGCGGAGTTCTCTGAGGTCGTGAAGCTCGGCATCATCCCGTCGAGCCTCGACAATGCCGACCTGAGCAAGCCCATCTCCCGCGCGCAGATGTGCTCCATTGCCATGCTGGCCTATAACGGCCTGATGGGCACGGAATATACGCCGTCCGGCACGGCGCACTTCACGGACACGAACGATCCGGACGTGAACGCGGCCTATGAGCTCAAGATCGTGCAGGGCTACGGTGACGGCCGCTTCGGCCCGAACGATACGCTGACGCGCGAGCAGTTCTTCAAGATCTCGTGCAACTTCATGCAGACTGTCGGCTATCCGACGGAGCAGAATCCGCGCGTGAACCGCTATTCTCTCAGTGAGTTTTCTGACCTGAAGCAGCTTGCCGAGTGGGCGAAAACGCCGACGCGCCTGCTGTGCTACATCGGCGCGGTCAAGGGCAGCGACGGCAAGCTCCTGCCGCAGTCGTCCACCAGCAGTCTGGAGGCGCTTGTGATCTTCCTGCGCTGCTATAAGTTCACCACGTCGTGGGACGGCACGATCGAGCAACCCTCGCTGGCGGACGATCTGGTGGCCTATGCCCTGACGTTCGAGGGCTATGACTATGTCTACGGCGGCACAACGCCCGCAGGCTTCGACTGCTCCGGCTTCGTGCAGTATGTCTACCGCCACTTCGGCTTCAACATCACGCGCACGGCGACGTCGCAGTATTATAACGACGGCGAGCATGTCAGCCGCAGCGAGCTGATGCCGGGCGACCTCGTGTTCTTCGGCTCCGGCGGTGAGATCACGCATGTCGGCATTTACATCGGCGGCGGACGTTTCATCCATGCGGCCAATCCGCGCAAGGGCGTCATCATCAGCTCCCTGAGCGAGAGCTATTACAACGCCCGCTACTTCGGCGCGAACCGCATCATTTTTGAATGAACCATACGATCAAACATATAAAGCAGGCGTGTCATGTTTGGCACGCCTGCTTTTTACGGTGGCATAATAGCATGGGAAAGATCGTATTGTGCGAAACTGCATAGAAAGTGACTGTTATATTGCGTAATTTTGGAGAAAATATTTTCATCTGTACCTCTTGACAAAATTCAAAATGGTGGTATCATGGGGTCAAAAGAGGTTAGCACTCAACAAGAGAGAGTGCTAAAGAAGCTCCGGCGAATGCGTCGGATGCTTCTTGAAACCCCTCGGCGGAATTCGCCGCCGGAGAGGAGAATGAGGTTATGAACACGAATCAGTATACGCAGAAAACACTGGAGGCCCTGCAGAGTGCGCAGACGATCGCAGCGGCGCATCAGAATCAGCAGATCGAGCAGGCTCACCTGCTTCTGGCTCTGCTGCAGCAGGACGGCGGGCTCATCCCGCAGCTGCTGAAGAAAATGGGCGTGAGTGTCGAGAGTCTGACGGCTGCGGCGCAGGCGGCTGTGGAAAAGCTGCCGGGCGTCAGCGGTTCCGGCCGGGATGCCGACAAATTCTATATTTCCCGCGGCATGGACAGCCTGATGGCTGAGGCCGAGCGCACGGCGCAGGGCATGCGGGACGAATACGTCTCCGTGGAGCACCTGTTCCTTGCCATGCTCGACACGGCCGACGAGACCGTCGCGCCGCTGTTTGCGGACTATCGCATCCGCAAGGAGGACTGCCTGAAGACCCTGCAGGCCATCCGCGGCAGCAGCCGCGTGACGACGGACAGCCCGGAGGACACCTATGAGGCGCTGCAGAAATACGGCACCGATCTGGTGAAGAACGCCCGCGAAAAGAAGACGGACCCGGTCATCGGCCGTGACGACGAGATCCGAAACGTCATCCGCATCCTGTCGCGCAAGTCGAAGAACAACCCCGTGCTCATCGGCGAGCCGGGCGTCGGCAAGACGGCCATCGCCGAAGGGCTGGCGCAGCGCATCGTGCGCGGCGACGTGCCCGAGGGCCTGAAGGACAAGACCATCTTCTCGCTCGACATGGGCGCGCTGGTCGCGGGCGCAAAGTACCGCGGCGAATTCGAGGAGCGGCTCAAGGCCGTGCTCGAAGAGGTGCGCAAGAGCGAGGGACGCATCCTGCTGTTCATCGACGAGCTGCACACCATCGTCGGCGCGGGCAAGACCGAGGGCAGCATGGACGCGGGCAACCTGCTCAAGCCGATGCTGGCGCGCGGCGAGCTGCACTGCATCGGCGCAACGACGCTCGATGAATACCGCAAGTATATCGAAAAGGACCCCGCGCTGGAGCGCCGTTTCCAGACCGTGCTCGTCAAGGAGCCGTCCGTCGAGGACACCATCGCCATCCTGCGTGGCCTGGAGGAGCGCTACGAGGTCTTCCACGGCGTGAAGATCACGGACCCTGCCATCATCGCGGCGGCCACGCGGACCGCTTCCTGCCGGACAAGGCCATTGACCTTATCGATGAGGCCTGTGCCATGATCCGCACGGAGATGGATTCCATGCCGACGGAGTTGGACGTTATCCGCCGCAAGATCATCCAGATGGAGATCGAAGAGGCTGCGCTGAAGAACGAGACCGACGAGCTCTCGCAGGGCCGTCTGACGGAGCTGCGAAAGGAGCTGGCCGAGCAGCGGGATAAGTTCCGCAGCATGAAGGCAAAGTGGGAAAACGAGAAGAATGCCATCGGCAAGGTCCAGCAGCTGCGTGAGCAGATCGAAAAGCTCGGCGCGCAGATCGAGCAGGCCGAGCAAAGCTATGACCTCGAGACGGCTGCCCGCCTGAAATACGGCGAGCTGCCCGAGCTCAGGAAGCAGCTGGCGCAGGAAGAGGCGCTGGCGCAGAACGCCAAGCAGAGCAACCTCCTGCGCGACAAGGTCACGGAGGAGGAGATTGCAAAGATCGTCGAGCGCTGGACCGGCATCCCGGTTGCCAAGCTCGTCGAGGGCGAGCGCGAAAAGCTCCTGCATCTGGACGAGCAGCTGCATAAGCGCGTCGTCGGGCAGGATGAAGCCGTCCGCTCCGTCTCGGAGGCCATCCTCCGCAGCCGCGCCGGCATTCAGGACCCGAACCGCCCGCTCGGCTCGTTCCTGTTCCTCGGCCCGACGGGCGTCGGCAAGACCGAGCTCGCCAAGGCGCTGGCAGAGGCGCTGTTTGACGATGAGAAGAACCTCGTCCGCATCGATATGTCCGAATACATGGAGAAGTTCTCCGTGACGCGCCTGATCGGCGCGCCTCCCGGATACGTCGGCTATGACGAGGGCGGCCAGCTCACCGAGGCCGTGCGCCGCAAGCCGTACAGCGTCGTGCTGTTCGACGAGGTCGAAAAGGCCCATCCCGATGTCTTCAACATCCTGCTGCAGGTGCTTGACGACGGCCGCATCACCGATTCGCAGGGCCGCACGGTGGACTTCAAGAACACCATCATCATCCTGACCTCGAACCTCGGCTCAGCCGAGCTGCTTGACGGCATCCAACCGGACGGCAGCATCGCCGAGAGCGCACGCAATGCCGTCATGGGCGAGCTGCGCCGCGCGTTCCGTCCGGAGTTCCTCAACCGGCTGGATGAGATCATCATGTTCAAGCCGCTGACGAAGGAAAATCTGAACGGCATCATTGAAATTCTGATGCAGGGTCTGCGCAAGCGCATGGCGGACAAGACGCTCAAGCTAGACGTCACCGACGCGGCGAAGAGCCTCATCATCGAGCGCGGCTTCGATCCGATCTACGGTGCACGCCCGCTCAAGCGCTACCTCCAGAGCGCGGCGGAGACGCTGATCGCGAAAGAGATCCTGCGCGGCGACCTGCCCGCCGGCAGCACGCTCGTGCTCGACGCGGAAAACGGCGAGCTGACCTGCCGCAAGAAGTAAAAAGAACAGCAAAAAGCACCGCGAAAGCGGTGCTTTTCTGTTACTCTGCGTCGAAATCGGGATAGCCGTTCTTGAGCTCCTCGTTGTAGATGGCGCGCTCGCCGCCGATGAATTTGGGGCGCACACGCGCCGCCAGCACGATGGCCTGCCCGATATGATCCTGCTTGAGCCGCACGGGAACGGCGACCTTCTTGAGGTGCATCCCGATGAGCGTGCCGCCGATGTCCAGTCCCGCGTCGGCGCGGATCTCCTCGAGCGCGACGGGGTGATGGAAGCTCTCATAGGCAGCGGTCGCAAACGAGCTGCCCGCCTTCGGCTGCGGCAGAACGTTGACGATCTCCGCATTCGGCACCGCCTCGTGCTCCACGATGAGCGCGCGGTTCAAATGCTCGCAGCACTGTGCCGCGAGATAAACGCCCCTCGGCGCGAATACGCTTTGCAGCCCGCGGAAGATGGCCTGCGCCGCCTCCGGCGTAGACCAGCTGCCGACCTGATGACCGACGACCTCGCTCGTCGAGCAGCCGATCACCACGATCTGCCCGCGGTGCAGGCGCGCCGCCTCGACCAGCTCCTGCGCGGCATTTGCCGCCTCGCGCTCGACCTCGGCGAGCAGCGCGTGGTTTTCCACTTCATGTACCGTTCCTGCCATATAAAAGCACCTCTTTCATTGTCTGTTGTGTTCTGCCGCCGCGATCTTGTCCCTCGTCTCCCGACGGATCTCCTCGCGCAGCCGCTTGAGATAGTCGGAAAACGCCACGTTTTCGTCGGCGTAGGTCAGATTCAGTTCATACTCGCGCGGCAGCCACGTTGCAATATCGGACTCGTTGTGCTGGATGACCGCCTCGAGCTTGTCGAGCGCCTTGTAGAGCCTGGCCTCGTCCGTCTCCAGCGCGTCCATCTCAGCGTAGAGCGTCTTCAGCTCCACGCTGTACGGCGCGGGAAGCGACGCGACCCAGGTCTCCAGCGCCGAGCGCTCGCGCTCCTCGTCGCCGCCGGACTTGAGAAAGCTCGGAATATCGCCGGTAAAGCACTCGCCGAGGTCGTGGATCAGGCACATCCGGATCACCCTGTCCATGTCCAGCGCGGGAAACTCGTCGCGCAGGAAAAGCGCCGTCAGCGCCAGCCGCCAGCTGTGCTCGGCCACGCTCTCGCGCCGTCCGCCGGAGGTGTAGCAATGCCTTGTCTCGTCCTTCAGGCGCTCCGCCGTGTGCAGCACGCGCAGCAGCTCCTTTGCCTCCATACCGTTCTCCTCCGTTTCGCAGCGTTCCTTACGGGCAGTATAGCACGGCGCGGACGGTTTGAAAAGCCCCCGCGAAAAAAATCGCGCGGCGCGTCCCTTGCATTTTCCCCGCCGCTCGGGTACAATAAACGCAGCTGCGGAAAAGGAGGTCGCGCCATGTCGCAGGTCACGAAGCGGGCGCTGGAGGCTTCGCTGAAGCATCTGCTGCTGCAAAAGCCGCTCAACAAGATCACCATCAACGACATCGCCGAGGACTGCGGCATCAACCGCATGACCTTTTATTACCACTTCAAGGACATTTACGACCTTGTTGAGTGGTGCTGCGAGGAGGACGCGAGCCGCGCCCTCGCGGGCAAAAAGACCTACGAAACGTGGCAGCAGGGACTGCTGCAGATCTTCGAGGCCGTGCAGGACAACAAGCCCTTTATTCTCAATGTCTACCGCTCCGTCAGCCGCGAGCAGGTGGAAAACTACCTCTACCGCATCACCTACGATCTGCTCGAGGGCGTGGTCGAGGAGCAGGCGCAGGGCATGAGCGTGCGGCAGGAGGACAAGGCCTTTATTGCCACGCTCTACAAATATATGTTCGTCGGTCTCATGCTCGACTGGATCAAAAGCGACATGAAGGGCGACCCCGCGCTCATCGTGGAGCGGCTCGAGCAGGTCATCCACGGCAGCGTTTCCGCCGCGCTCGGGCGGCTGCGGACGGACAAGCCGGTTTTATCAAACCAGGCAGAATGATAAAATTTTATACAGTTCCGCGCCCCGTGATAAGTTTTTTATCACGGGGCGTTTTCTGCCGATTGTTCTTTTTTCAAAAGCGCGGTATGCTTTCCCCATCAAAAGGAAAACCTACCGTCGCCCGGCTCCCGGGGTCGAACGTGTTTCGTGAGCCGGCGGCCAAAGCAGAAAGATCGAAAGGAGAAATGATCCATGTATTATTCCAGCGGCAACTATGAAGCCTTTGCCCGCCCCAAAAAGCCCGAGGGCGTGGACAACAAATCCGCCTACATTGTCGGCAGCGGTCTGGCGGCCCTGACCGCCGCGTGCTATCTCGTCCGCGACGGACAGATGAAGGGCGAGCGCGTGCATATCCTTGAGAAAGGCCCCACCGCAGGCGGCGCCTGCGACGGCTGGAAATTTGAGAACATCGGCTACGTCATGCGCGGCGGCCGCGAGATGGACAACCATTTCGAGGTCATGTGGGACCTGTTCCACTCCATCCCCTCCATCGAGACCGAGGGCGTGAGCGTGCTCGATGAATACTACTGGCTCAACAAGGCCGACCCCAACTACTCCCTCTGCCGCGCGACCGAGAAGCGCGGGCAGGACGCGCACACCGACGGCAAGTTCGACATCTCCGACAAGGGCGCGATGGAGATCATGAAGCTCTTCTTCACCCCCAACGAGGACCTGCAGGACAAGCGCATCACCGACTTCTTCGACGACGAGGTGTTCCACTCCAACTTCTGGCTCTACTGGCGCACAATGTTCGCCTTTGAGAACTGGCACAGCGCGCTGGAGATGAAGCTCTATATCCAGCGCTATATCCACCACATCGGCGGACTGCCCGACTTCACGGCGCTGCGCTTCACGAAGTACAACCAGTATGAGTCCATGATCCTGCCGATGGTCAAGTACCTTGAGGGCTTCGGCGTGCAGTTCCACTTCGGCGTGCAGGTGACGAACGTGGAGTTCGACTGCAAGAGCGGCCGCAAGGTCGCCAAGCGCATCGACATTCTTGAAAACGGCGCGGCGAGCGCCATCGACCTCACCGAGAACGACCTTGTGTTCATCACCAACGGCGGCTGCGTGGAAAACTCCTCGATGGGCAGCCAGAACACCCCCGCGCCCTACAACACCGAGATCAAGGAGGGCGGCGGCTGGGATATGTGGCGCAAGATCGCCGCGCAGGACCCCGCCTTCGGCCACCCCGACAAGTTCTGCTACGATCCCGAGCAGACCAACTGGATGAGCGCCACCGTCGAAACGCTCGACCAGCGTATCATCCCCTATATCACCAAGATTTGCAAGCGCGACCCGTTCTCCGGCAAGGTCGTCACCGGCGGCATCGTGACCGTGAAGGATTCCAGCTGGCTCATGAGCTGGACCATCAACCGTCAGCCGCAGTTCCGCTCTCAGCCCAAGGACCACTGCCTCGTGTGGGTCTACTCCCTCTTCACCGACAAGCCCGGCGACTTCGTCAAGAAGCCCATGCGCGCGTGCACCGGCAAGGAGATCTGCATGGAGTGGCTCTATCACCTCGGCGTGCCCATGGAGCAGATCGAGGACATGGCGGAGAACAGTGCCAACACCGTGCCGGTCATGATGCCGTATATCGACGCCTTCTTCATGCCGCGCGCCTACGGCGACCGTCCGAAGGTCGTGCCCGACGGAGCCGTGAACTTCGCCTTCCTCGGTCAGTTCGCCGAGACGCCGCGCGACACCATTTTCACCACCGAGTATTCCATGCGCACGGGCATGGAGTCCGTCTACACCCTGCTGAACGTCGACCGCGGCGTGCCCGAGGTCTGGGGCAGCGTGTACGATGTGCGCGACCTGCTCGACGCGACCGTGAAGCTGCGCGACGGCAAGAAGCCCATCGACATGGAGCTGAACCTCGTGGAAAAAATGGCGCTCAAGAAGGTGCTCGGCAAGATCGAGGGCACCGACCTCGAAAAGCTCCTCAAGGAGTACCACATCATCTGATACCGTTTCCACGCGATCTTCTCACAGCGAAAGCGAGGCGCGAGGCCCCAAGCAGGGCTTCGCGTCTCGCTGTTTTCTTTCCTTATCTCCGTCCCGCAAGGCAGCAGAGCAGGAACACGAGCAGGTTGCAGAGCACCACGCTCGCGCCGACCGGCGTGGAGAGGAGGTACGAGGCGATCAGCCCCGTGCAGAAGCACACCACGCTCAGCGCGCCCGCGCACACGACCACCGCGCGGAAGCTCTTGAAAATGCGCATGGCCGAGAGCGCGGGGAAGATAATGAGGCTGGAGATGAGCATGGCGCCCATCATGCGCATTCCGAGCACGACCGTCAGCGCCGTGAGCAGCGCGAGGAGCGAATGGTAGGCGCCCACCTTCACGCCCGTCGCGCGGGAAAAGCTCTCGTCGAACGTGACGGCAAAGAGCCGGTGATAGAAGAGGATAAAGAGCGCCAGCACGGCAGCTGCCAGCGTCACCGAGAGCACCACGTCGCCGCGCGACATGGCGAGGATGCTGCCGAACATATAGCTGTCCACATCCGTGGTCATGCCCGTGGTGAGACTCGTGACCACGATGCCGATGGCGAGCGCCGAGGCCGAGAGCACCGCGATGGCGGCGTCCGCCCCGATGCGGCTATGCTCCGCGATGCGCAGCAGCAGGAAGGCCGAAGCCACCACGACCGGCACGGAGAACGCCAGCGGCGCGAAGCCGCAGGCGACCGCGACCGCCAGCGCGCCGAAGCTGACGTGGGAAAGGCCATCGCCGATCATCGAATAGCGCTTCAAAACGAGCGGCACGCCGAGCAGCGCCGCGCAGAGCGAGACGAGGATACCCACGGCGAAGGCCCGCAGGATAAAGGGGTAGGTGAACATTTCCAGCAGCAGACTCACAATGCACCTCCAAACCGCTTGCCGGCGGGGGAGGCAAGATACTCCGCCACCGTGCCGAAAAACCAGCCGTCGCGCCCGATGTGCAGAATTGTGTGCGCCTCATGCAGCGCGCCGCGCATATCGTGCGTGACCATGATGACCGCCATCTTCTCTTTTTCGTTGAGATAGCGCAGGGTCTTATAGAGATCCTGCGTGGCGGCGGGGTCGAGACCCGTGACCGGCTCGTCCAAAATGAGCAGGCGGTCCGCCGCGCACAGGGCGCGCGCGAGCAGCACGCGCTGCTGCTGTCCGCCGGAAAGCTCGCGGTAGCAGCGGTTCTGCAGCTCCAGCACGCCGAGCTTGCCCATGTTCATCAGCGCCGCGCTCTTCTCCGCAGCGGAGTAGAAAAAGTGCAGCCCGCGCTTGTTGGCAAAGCCCGAGAGCACGACCTCGCTCACCGTAGCGGGAAAATCGCGCTGCGCGCTCGTCTGCTGCGGAAGGTAGCCGATGGCGCCCGCGCGCTGCGCGGGGCAGTCGATCGTGCCGGCGAGCGGAGGAAGCAGCCCGAGCAGGCTTTTCATCAGCGTCGACTTGCCGCTGCCGTTCTCGCCCACCACGCAGAGGTAATCCCCCGCGCGGACGGTAAACGTCAGATGCTCGAGCAGCGCGCGGTGCTCGTAGCCGAGGCTTGCGTCACGGCACGCAAGCAGAATATCCCGATCCATCACAGCAAGCCTCCTTTCAAAGCCTCGTAATTTCGCTGCATCAGCGTTAAATAGGTCTCGCCCGCGTCGAAGTCCGTGCGCGAGACGGTCTGCATCGACCACAGCCGTTCGATGCGCGCGCCGGTGCATTCGCTCACCGCCTCCGCGACCTTCTGGCTGCTCAGGTCGATGGTGTAGACGACCGGAATGTGCTCGTCGTTCACCTTGTCGATGAGGTACTTGAGCGTGGCGAGGCTCGGCTCGGTATCGCCCGAGCAGCCGTGGAACGCCGCGCGGTAATGGAGGTCGTATTCCTCACAGAAATATAAAAACGGAAAGCGGTCGGCAAAGATCAGCAGATCGCGCACGGCGTTCGCGCGCAGGGCGCGGAGGTCCGCGTCAAGAGCTTCAAGCTGCGCGCAGTAGTCCTCGCAGTTCGCGCGGTAGAGATCGGCGTTTTCCGCGTCCGCCGCGCAGAGCGCGTCGGCGACGGCGCGGCAGAGCTTGATGGCGTTTTTCGGCGACGTCCAGATGTGTTCGTCGTACTCGATCTCATCGCTGTCGTCATGGTCATGCTCCGCATGGTCGTGAAGCTCGTGGTCATGGTCATGGTCATGGTCATGCGCGTGGTCGTGGCTGTCCGCGCCCTGCATCCCCTCGGAAAACTCCTCCTCGCGGGCATCGACAAAATCCATCATGCGCAGCACCGTGCCGATGTCCTCGCCCACGGCGTCGAGCATATCGTCCGCCCAGACCTCGCCCTCGCCGCCGTTGTAGATGAAGACGTCGGCGCGCGAGATGGTCACGGCGTCGAGCGGGGTCGGCTCAAAGCTGTGCGCCTCGCGGCCCGGTGCGAGCAGCAGCGTCACGTCCGCGCGGTCCCCCGCAATGGCGCGGGCAAAATCGTAGTAGGGGAAGAGCGTCGTCACGACGCGCAGCCGCCCGTCGTCCGCCGATCCCTCCCGCACAGCGCAGCCGACGAGCGAAAGCGAAAGCATGAGCGCGAGCAGCGCGCCGACGAGCCGTATCCTGTTTTTCCTCACCGTCACGGCGCGCTCACCTCCCCGAAAAGACTGTTTTTCCAATCATACCATGCTTTTGCGGATTATCAAGTGATTTGTAATGAAATCGTCACACTTTCCCGCCGCGCCCTATGCTATAATAGCCACACTAGAGGATTTCATTCCAGCTTATTCTGTGAGGAGGCGCTGACCATGAAGCGTATGTTTTCTTTCTTCCTTGCCCTCGCGCTGCTCGCCGTGCTCAGCGGCTGCGGAAAGCAGGAGCCCACCCCGAGCAGGCCCGACGAGCCGACGCCACCGCCGGAGGAGGGCATCACGCTCGCGGAGCTGAATGTGGAATTTGTTGCGGGCGACCGTGACACGGACGCGCTGATGCAATTAAAGAAGGAGCTGCCGCCACTGCTCATCGGCGCGCTCGCCGACGAGGGCGTGACGGTCGGCAGGGTCAATGTGACCTTCGGCGCAAGCGACGAGGCCACCGCCGACGCGCTCGCGCGCGGCTCGGTGCAGGTCGGCTTCATGCCAATGGAGACGTATCTGGCGCACGAGGACACGCTGCGGCTCACCTCCTTCGCACTCCTTCCCGAGCCGGAGTGGCTGAATTACAGCGCAAGCTGGAGCACCGGCCAGACCGAGCGCGGTGAAGCCATCTGCCGAAAGGCGGAAAACGGTCACGCCATGGAAGCCCTGACATGGGACGACATCAAGGACGCCTCATGGTTCATGCCGCGCGACGGCTTCCCGCGCGAGTGGATCGACGCCTATCTTTATACAAATTTTGACGGTCACACGGTCGACGACCTTCAGCACGTCACATTTCCCGATGGGCAGAAGCCGAGTGCAGCAGACTATGACCTCTTTGTGACGTATTCGTCCACGGCGGCCGAGGGCTTGGCCGTTGAGCTGCTGCATCTGGCCGACGGACAGGTATACCCGGAGGCTGCCGTGGTGAGCGCGTCAGATGCCATTGTGGGCAGCGATGAATTTGCTGAGGCGCTTGCCGCCGCCCTCGAAAATGAGAGCATCCAAGCGCTTATGCCGCTCTATGACGTTGAGATGTATGCTTCCGTCTTCCTGTACGGTGACCGTCTGGACGATGCGCGAATGCTCTACGCCTACCGGCAGGCCATGTCCGAAAGCCAATAAGGAAACGCGCGGCGTCGCCGCGCGTTTCTTAGCCTCTGCACAGGCTCAAATCATCATCTGTATCCCGTTGTCCTCAATGCCGATCTCGATCTTCGGCACACCGGGGGCGTATTCGCCGTCGAGCGTCCAGGGAATGCTGCCGTCGCTTTCCGCCGTGACGTGGCGGACATGGCGGAAGATGAGCGCGTTGCTCGTTTCGTATTCCTCGTAAACGATGGCGCGGATGGTGCGCTGGAGCTGCAGCGGTGTTTTCGGCACGGGCACGAGCATCAGCTCAAACCGCCCGTCGCACAGGTCCACCGCGTCGGGTGAGAGCTTCATCAGTCCCGCGATGGAGGTCGAGTTGCATACCGCGCCGAAGAGGTACTCGCCCTCGAACACCTCGCCGTCGGCGGTAATCTTCATGGGATAGGGGCAGAGCGTTTCAAGGTCCTTCACGCCCTCGAGAAGATAGGCGAAGTGGCCGAACATATTCTTGATGTCCTGCGGCACGGTGTAGGCCGTGCGCGTGAACGCGCCGAAGGACGCGACGTAAACGAAGTTCTTTTCATTGAACACGCCCACGTCCAGGTCGCGCGGCTGAAGGCGCATGGCGCTCTGCGCCGCGAGCGCGGGATCGGAGGAAATGGACAGGCTTGCCGCGAAGTCGTTCGTGCTGCCGCCGGGCAGGTAGCTCAGCGGCGGACGCTTCTCCCGCGGCAGGCGCATGATGCCGTTGACCGTCTCGTTGAGCGTGCCGTCTCCGCCGTGGCAGACGACGAGATCGAAATCTCCGCCGAAGCGCTCGGCCAGCTCGGTCGCGTCACCGTGCCGCCGCGTCTCTGCCACGCGGACCAGATAGCCCGCCTTGGAGAAGATCGAAACGGCGTCGAACAGCGGTGCGCGCGATTTCGTCTTGCCCGCGCGGGGATTGACGATAAACAGCAGCTTCTTTTCCACAGCATTCATCCTTTCTGCGAACGGAAAAAGTTTGAAGATTCGGTTAATTTTAGTATAGCACAGAAATTGTGCTATTGCAATTCCGCAATAATCATAGTATGCTAAACTTGATCTATTCTGAATACGGGCAGGCACTGTGCCGGCCGAGGGCAAAGGAGGAAACATGAAGCAGAAAACCTATCTTCACTTGGGCGTGACCATTACCGCCGCGGCCTGCGCCATTCTCGTGTTTTACGACACCTTCTTTCAGGACGGCGTGCTGTTTATTTTTATAGAAAAGCTCTTCGGCATCCTCAAGCCCGTGCTTTACGGTCTTGCGATGGCCTACCTGCTCACGCCCATCGTGGACTTTTTCGACCGTCTCCTCCGCGACAGGCTCGGTGTCAAGCGTGCCGGACTGATGCGCTGCCTGAGCATCCTTGTGACCTGGCTCCTTGCGCTGGGACTCGTGTATCTGCTCTTCAGCATCCTGATCCCCGAGCTGGTCGCGAGCGTATCGCTGCTCTTTTCCAATCTCGAGAGCTATTACCGCACCATCTACACCTGGGTCACGCAGCTTGTGGAGGACAATCCCTACATCTCCGAGCGCGTGCTCACGCTGGTCCGTGATTACTACAACGAGCTGGTCGACTGGGTGAAGAACACCGTCATTCCCGGCGCACAGGTCGCCATCGTCGCCGTGACCGGCGGCGTGCTGAGCGTGCTGGTCTTTGCCAAGGACCTGCTCGTGGGCATCGTCGTTTCCGTTTACATCCTCGCCCGCAAGGAGACCTTCGGCCTCCACACGCGCAAGCTGCTCTACTCGCTCGTCTCCGCGCCGCACTATGAGCGCGCGCTGCGCGCCACCCGCGAGGCCGACCGCATCTTCTCCGGCTTTGTGCGCGGCAAGCTGCTCGACTCGCTCATCATCGGCATTCTGTGCTTCATCGTCTGCTCGATTTTGAAGTTCCCCTACACGCCCATCATCGCGGTCTTTGTGGGCGTGACGAACATCATCCCCATCTTCGGTCCCTTCCTCGGCGCGATCCCCAGCGCGTTTTTGATCCTGCTCGTGAGCCCCCGCCAGTGCCTCTACTTTATCATTTTCATTATTGCCCTCCAGCAGTTCGACGGCAACATCCTCGGTCCCAAAATTTTGGGCGAGACCGTCGGCATTTCGAGCTTCTGGATCGTCGTCGCCATTCTTGTCGGCGGCGGCTTCGGCGGCGTGCTGGGCATGTTCCTCGGCGTGCCGGTGTTCGCCTGCATCCATTCCGCCGTGAGCTTCCTGTGTGAATCGTCCCTGCGCAAAAAGGGCGTGACGGACGACACAATCTTTGCGCCCCGTCGGGTTTTGACGGGCACGACCACAACACCAAAAGGAGAAAACCATGAATAAGCGCATCCTCACCCTGTTCCTTTCCCTGACCCTGCTGCTCTCCCTCGCCGCCTGCGGCGAGAACGCCGACACGACCGACGCGCGGCGCGACGCGAACGAGATCGTCGTCGGCATCGCGCAGGACCTGGAAAACAGCCTTGACCCCTACACCTCCGTCACCGCCGCGAACCGCGAGGTGCTGTTCAACGTGTTTGAGGGTCTCGTCAAGCCCGACGCGGACGGCAACCTGATCCCCGCCGTCGCCGAACGCTGGGAGATCTCCGACGATCAGCTCACTTATACGTTCCATCTCCGCCCCGGCGTGAGGTTCCACGACGGCAGCGAGGTCACGGCAATGGATGTCGCATGGTCGATCGACAAGGCTATGCAGTCCGGCAGCTGGAAGGCGCTGGATAACATTGACACCATCGACATCGGCAGCGACTATGTCTCCATTGTGCTCAAGGCTGCCGACAGCGATTTTCTCTCCTACATGACGCTGGCCATTACACCGGAGAACCACGCCGACGGCGCGGACCCGGTCGGTACCGGCCCGTTTAAGTACGTCTCCCGCGCCGCGCAGCAGAATCTTGTGCTGGAGCGCTTCACCGATTACTGGGGCGAGGGCGCGAAGGTGGACAAGGTCACCTATCAAATTTATGAGAATGCCGAGGCGCTCGTCATGGCGCTCAAGAGCGGCGCGGTGGACATCTGCGCCCACCTGACCGCCACGCAGGCAAACCAGCTCACCGAGAGCTTTGACATTCTCGAGGGCACCATGAACCTCGTGCAGGCTGTGTATCTCAACCACGCCTACGAGCCGCTTGCGAACGAAACGGTGCGCAAGGCGCTGTGCTATGCGCTCGACCGCGAGCAGGTCTTTGACGTGGTCGCCGACGGTCACGGCACTGCGGTCGGCAGCAGCATGTATCCCAACTTCCGCAAGTATTTCCTGCCCGAGCTCGCCGACCTCTATCCGCATGACACGGAAAAGGCCAAGGCGATGCTCGCCGAGGCGGGCTATCCCGACGGCTTTGACCTCACCATCACCGTTCCCAGCAACTACCAGCCGCACATGGACACCGCGCAGGTCGTCGCCGAGCAGCTCCGCGCCATCGGCGTGAACGTGACCATCGACCCCGTCGAATGGGCGAGCTGGCTGGAGAACGTCTATTCCGGCCGCCGCTATCAAGCTACCGTTGTCGGCGTGGACGCCAGCACCCTGACCGCCCGCGCCATGCTCGAACGCTTTACCTCTACGGCGAGTAATAATTTCACAAATTATTCCAACGCAGAATACGATGAAGCCTTTGCCGCCGCCATCCGCGCCGCGACCGACGAGGAAGCGACCGCCCAATACCTCCGCTGCGAGGAAATTTTGGCCGAGACCGCCGCGAACGTTTACATTCAGGACCTCGCGGACCTCGTCGCCGTGCGCAAGGGTCTCAGCGGCTACCGCTTCTACCCGCTCTACGCCATCGACCTGAGCACCGTGGCCTACACCTGACGAAAATCCGAGGGCAGACGCCCTGACCGACAAAGCGAGGCGAACACCATGCGTTATACAGCGAAAAAAATCGCAACGATGCTGCTGACGATGGTGATCGTCTCGTTTTTGACCTTCGTTGCCTTCTCCCTCCTCTCCGGCGACGCGGCGACGCGCCTGCTCGGTACGGAGGCGACTCCCGAGCGGCTTGAGGCCCTGCGCATCGAGCTGGGGCTGAACGACCCGCTTCTCGTGCGCTACGGCCGCTGGCTGTGGGATGCGCTGCGCGGCGACCTCGGCACCTCGTACCGCTACGGACAGAGCGTGAGCTCGCTCATCGCGCAGCGGCTTGGTCCCACACTGACGCTCACGGCGCTCGCGTTCGCGCTCATCGTGGCGGTCTCCATTCCGCTCGGCGTGCTGTCGGCCAAATACGCCGGCGGCCGGCTCGACCGCGCGCTGACCGTGATCAATCAGGTCGTGATGGCGGTGCCGCCGTTTTTCACCGGCATCCTCTTTACCTATCTCTTCGGCCTTGTGCTGCATCTGTTCATCGCGGGCGCGTTCCCGGCGGGCGGCGTGGGGCATTACATCGGTTATCTCTTCTTTCCCGCGCTCGCGGTCGCGCTGCCGCGCATCGCCATGACGGTCAAGCTCCTGCGCACGTCGATCTTAGACGAGGCGCAGCGCGACTACGTCCGCACCTCCATGAGCCGCGGACGCTCGCGCAGCGGTATCCTCTACCGTCATGTGCTGAAAAACACGCTCGTGCCGGTCCTGACCTTCCTCGCCATGACGGTCGCCGATCTGCTCGCGGGCAGCGTCGTCATCGAGCAGGTGTTCGCCGTCCCCGGTCTCGGGCGGCTGCTGCTGACCTCCATTGAGGGGCGCGACGAGCCGGTCGCGCGCGCCATCGTTGTGCTGCTGGCCTTCGCCGTCATTCTCTGCAATCTCCTTGCCGATCTGCTCGCGCGGCGCATCGACCCGCGGCTCGGCAGCGGAGCGGGAGGTGCGGCATGAAAAAGAAAAATACCTTTCTGCGCGTGGGTCTCGTGCTCACGGCGCTGGTCGTCGGCTTCATTGTCCTTGGCCTTTTCTGGACGCCCTACTCCCCCAACGCCATGGACTTTTCACGCCTGCTGCCGCCGTCCGCCGCACATCCGATGGGCACGGACAAATTCGGCCGCGACATTTTGAGCCGCGTTATGGTCGGTGCGGGCGATACGCTGCTCATTGCGCTCGGCACCGTCGCCATCGGCACCGTGGTAGGCACGCTCGTCGGCGCGCTGACCGGCTGGTACGGCGGCTGGGTGGACGAGGTGCTCATGCGTCTGAACGACGCGCTCGCCTCCTTTCCGAGCATTCTCATTCTGCTCGTGCTCGTGAGCCTGCTCGGCGGCGGACGGGAGCACATGACGCTTGCGCTCGGCATCGTCTTCATCCCAAGCTACGCGCGTATCGTGCGCAGCGAGTTTGCCCGCGCGCGCACGCAGAACTACGTCCATTCGGCGGAGCTGATGGGCGCGTCCACCGCGCGCATTCTCTTTGTTCACATTCTGCCGAACATCTGGCACACGCTCGTCTCCGCCATCACCATCGGCTTCAACAATGCCGTGCTCGCTGAGGCGGCGATGAGCTACCTCTCCATCGGCGTTTCGCCCGACGAGGCGAGCCTCGGCTATATGCTCTCGGAGTCGCAGAGTATGCTCGACTCCGCGCCGTGGTACGCGCTCGGCACGGGCGCGGTCATTGTGCTGCTGATTCTCGGCGTGAGCCTGATCGGCGAGGGCCTGCAGCGCGGCGAGAACTGATTTTTCCAGAAAGGAGATGCCCCCATGGTCGAGATCCATGATCTGCACGTCCGCTTTCACGGCGCCTCGCGCGAGGCTGTGGCGGGCATCGACCTGACCATCCGCGACGGCGAGGTCGTCGGGCTCGTGGGCGAGAGCGGCAGCGGCAAGACCGTGACCGCCATGACGCTCTCGGGCCTCATCGAGCGCAAAAAGGTCACGCTCTCCGGCGAGGTGCGCTTCGACGGGCGCGATATCCTACGCCTGCCCCGCGCGGAGCTGCGCGCCATCCAGGGCCGCGAGCTCGGCGTCGTCTTTCAGGAGCCGATGACCGCGATGGACCCGCTCATGCGCATCGGCCCGCAGGTCGAGGAGGCGCTGGCCGTCCACACGCAGCTGACGAAGGAGCAGCGCCGCGCGCGTGCGCTCGAGGCGCTGCGCGATGTGGACCTCCCCGCGCCGGAGGAAATTTACCGCAAGTACCCGCACGAGTGCTCCGGCGGTCAGCTCCAGCGCGTGATGATCGCCGCAGCCATCGTCACCGATCCGCATTTGCTGCTGCTCGACGAGCCGACCACCGCGCTCGACGTGACCGTGCAGGCACAGATCCTCGCGCTTTTGCGCCGTTTGAATCGGGAGCGCGGCATCTCGATGCTGCTCATCTCGCACAATTTGCAGGTCGTGCGTCGCATCTGCTCGCGCGTTGCCGTGATGCAGCGCGGTCACATCGTTGAGGAGGGCGCGCCCGAGCAGCTTTTCACCGCGCCGCAGCACCCCTACACCGCCGAGCTCATCAACGCCATTCCGCGCCGCGTGCGCAGAGGTTAACGCCATGGACGACCTTGTTTTAGAAGTCAAAAGCCTTACAAGCTGGTACCGCGACACCGATGAGCATGGGCGGCGGCACGACCATACCGTGCTGCACGACGTGAGCTTCACGCTCCGCCGCGGTGAAATTTTGGGGCTGGTCGGCGAGAGCGGCACGGGCAAAACCACGCTGGTGAAAAATATCCTCGGTCTGGTCAAGACCCACACGGGCGAGATCATCCACTACACCAAGCGCCCGCAGATGATCTTTCAGGACCCCTACTCCTCGCTCAACCCCGCCTACACCGTCGGCTGGAGCTTAGAGGAGCCGCTGCGCATCTACGGCAAGTACGACGCCGCCGAGCGGCGCCGCCGCGTCGCGGAGATCGCCGAGAAGGTCGGACTTCCCGCCGAATGCCTGACGCGCAGGCCGAACGAGCTTTCCGGCGGGCAGCGCCAGCGCGTCTCCATCGGCGTGGCGCTCATTCAAAAGCCGCGGCTCATCATCGCCGACGAGCCGGTCAGCGCGCTGGACGTGACCATTCAGCGCCAGATTTTAGAGCTGATGCGCACGGTGCGCGACGAGCTGGGCATCTCGTTCCTCTTCATCTCGCACGATCTCAATGTGGTCTATCAGCTCTGCGACCGCGTGATGGTGATGAAGGACGGCCGCATCGTGGAGGAAAACACGGTGCAGGAGCTTTTTGACCACCCGCAGCACGCCTACACGCGCGAGCTGCTCTCCGCCGTCGACTGACGCCATGAAAGCCTTGTTTTCCCGTTACAAAAAACTGCATCTCTGGCTGCTTGCGAACCTCGCGCTTCTATCGGTCTTTCTGCTTGCGCGGCGCAGCCGAGGCGCTATGAACGCCCTGACGGAGGGCTTCACGAATCCGCTGCGGCGCGCGATCGGACAGCTCTGCGAGCGCGTGCCCTTCTCCGTCGCGGAAAGTTTGTACGTCCTCGCGGCGCTGGGCTTTCTCGTCTTTCTCGTGCTGGGCGTGCGCGCCGTAGTGCGAAGCCGGCACAGAAGCGGCACAGTCTACGCGCTCGTGCTTGGGCTTGGGAACGCGGTTTTGACCGTCTATGTGCTCTTTTGCCTGCTCTGGGGTGCGAATTACTACGCTGACAGCTTCACCGACAAAAGCGGCATCGATGTCGAACCGGTCGCCGTCGACGACCTTGAGCGCGTGACGCGACAGTTCGCCGCGCTGGTGAACGAATACGCCGGAGACATCCCCCATGCCGCCGACGGCGCCTTTGCCGGCGACCGCGCGGAGATCCTCGCCTACGCGCCGAAGATCTACGAAAATCTGTATGAGGAATTTCCGTTCCTCGAAATGACCGACGTGCCGCCCAAGGCCATGCGCTTTTCCCGCGTGATG
>ERZ835109.1354-NODE-1354-length-20460-cov-8.994560_pt1 | contig 20460 bp, 21 predicted proteins | sample MGYA00519946_ERZ835109 | MGnify/ENA primary metagenome ERZ835109 (study PRJEB31850, sample SAMEA3708771) | human gut metagenome | biome: human gut; feature: human-associated habitat; material: faeces | place: China | collected 2014 ...
AGTTGTCAACGGGCTGAGGTAAAGCGGGTCCTGCACTGCGATGCAACAACAAGTGTGGATATGGACGCTCTTCTGTCAGAAACACTTCCTGCTGTCGCGATATTTTCACCCCAACAACTACAAATTTCACAACATCTCCAGCTCCCGAAATACTTTTGCCAATTCTTCCGGCATGGACTGTGCCAGTGCATGTGCAAGATTTTCCGGACTTTCTTTCATCTCTCCCAAAACCCATTGTACCGTCATATAAATTGACCCCTGACAATACATTTCTAATTGAAATTGCAGATGCTCCGACATGGTTTTTCCTGATTTTTCTTCAATCTGATTTTTATAAAATTCCCTGATCAGTTCAAAATCATGATCTCTCAGACAGTTCTGAGTATCATTTTTAAATGCTGCTTTGAAAAACAGCTTTTCTTCCTGTATGTAATGGAATTTATTTACCAGTGCCTCATACACGGTCTTTCCTTCTCCCATGTGGGCAAATGATTCTATCAAAATCTTATCAAAATACCAGTTGATCAGATCATATTTATCCTGAAAATTTCTGTAAAATGTCTGCCGTGTCACACCACACTCTTCCGTGATCTCCTTAACTGTGATTTTCTCCACCGGTGCTTTTTTCATGCAGGATTTCATGGCATCTGCAAGTCTGTATTTTACTTTTTCGCCCGATTTATGCCATTCTTCCGAATGCCGCACTTCTTTCAATTCATTTTTAGCCACTTCATTTTTAAGCATTTTTCCCATGACCTCACCTCCTGTTGTCCACTGGTCTGCATCCAAGCAATTCTTTCAGCTCTGTATGCGGATTTTTTGTATTTTTCTGATAAATATCCACGCAGTTTAATGCTGCTCCCCCATCCAAAAATGCAGGAAAAAGGAATCCACATTCTGGCTCTCCAGGTTCATATTCATTTTCTAACGGACAAATCACACAGATCAGATATTCATACACATTTTCTGATTCTCCCAGCCTTTCATGATCTTTTCCCTTTGCAGGAATATCATATCTGTCATGAAATACATAGATTGCATAAGAACTGTCCGTCTGATATTTTTCTCCAATCACTTCATAAAAAGTATCCATCAATGCATCATTTTTGAGGCCACAGTTTCTCATCCCTATCAGAAGCTGCCGCATAGGATTCACTGTCGCTTTTCCATTCTGATCTTTTTCAGATTCAAAACAGTATTCTTTCAGATTTTTATTGGTTTCAGAAAAAGGAACTGCTTTTGCCAGTGCAAGATTCTTCTCCCTTTCTGCCGGACTCAGATTCTGAAAATGAGTATTAAATGTTCCTTCACTAAATCCTTCTTCATCCATATAACTTCCTGCAATTCTGGTAATGGATGTTCTTTTTACTGTCATTCGCCTTGTCAATGCCAGCATATCTTCTCTGTTGATCATATTCTACAATTCCTTATTTTCTAAATGATATTTTTTCTTCTCAGTATACATGATATTATCTGCCTCTTTTAACATGGTAACTATGTCATTTTCATTCTCTCTCTATAAAACACCAATAGAAAAGTTCTCTTTTCTTTTTTCCATTTCCCTGCGAAGCTCATCTAATTTTTGAAAAAACTGTGCCTTAACAATCCCCGTCTCAATAATTACAAATTCGTCTCCACCAACCCGGAATGCATTTCCCGGGAAAATATTCTCCATTGCAGTTGCTGCCTTTCTTTTCTTTCTATACTATTAATAATAAAAGATGTCAGGGGCAAAAGGTCTAAGCCCACATGAGCTTGCACACTGGTGGTAGAATGACCTTGAGACCTGCCCCGATATGAGCATAAAAGTGGGGCGTAAGCACCATGATATGCGAATAGCGGGTAGGATTGTGGGAGTGCGTAGCACGAAACAATCCGTTGGCATCATTGTTGGGGGCTTTTGACCCCAACATCTTTTTATTATAGCATGTATTTTACTGAGTTGTCATGATGTTACTAATAGATCTATATCTTTTCCGCTTCTTTCTCATCATGTATTTTACTCCATATTATAACTGTATCGCAATGCAATTCATTCTTTTTAATGTGTAATGTAAACTACTGTGGAGGTGAATTACAATGCAGGACATAAAACAAAATCTTGCCGATGCAGTGCGAGAAGCTCGCACAAAACTCGGACTATCACAGGAACAATGTCCCTTGTAATCTGCTAGGTGGTCTATATTGAATTTTTCATAAACCGCTTCCAGCGTTTCCCCCTGTGTCTGTCCCTGCAACTCGGATAATTCTCCCACATAGTTATGATTTCCTTTCTTCTAAACGCAAAAATACCGCTCTGTAAATTCACAAGACGGTATCTGAAAACTAAAAAAGGTGTATGGATTTTAATATTTTCCATACACCTGTCTCTATGTTACTTTAAAATTTTTAATAACTGAATCAACTCATGTGGTTCATGACTGGCTGATTCCGATAATCTGCTGTCAAACTGCTGAAAACCTTTCCCTTGATAAAAAGACAGCAATTTTTCTTCATTTAATGTTTCGAGAAAAACTACCATACCACCAGCTAAATACTGTAACTGCTGTAACTGCTTAATTGCCAGTCCAAGCAATTCCTCCCCGGTAATTCGGTCATTTGCACCATTGTTATAGTTTTTGCCAAGCTGTGCTATCAAGTAAGCTGCCATATTATATGTATGATTCTGCTCATTCAGCTCACTTACTCTGGCTAGTTTTTTCTTTATTGTATTACTAAATGACTCTGCATTTACCGTTATTGGCTTTATGGTAATTGCAAAATATCCCACAAGTTCCGCATCTTCTGTTGAAAACACCAGATAGGTGACGGATTGCTGCTTTTTGGCAAATTCTATTGACTGTTCTTTTGCAAATCTTTCAACATCCGGATTTTTCTCACATGAAAACTCGGAAAGAACCTGTCGTAAATCGTCCTCTCCGAGTTCTTCATTGTTTCCATTCAAATACTCACGAATGTTGAAAACCGTGTATTTACTTACTTCCTGCATTCGCTTTCTTCCTTTTTTGCATAAATTTCGCTATATCTTTCGGATCTGTTAAAAAAGTAGCATTAACTTTAATGGAAGGTGTCTGATCGTTGGCAGATGCTTCAATCGCATCAGCAAACATCTCAACCTGCCTTTGACCTGATATAACAAAATTCTTAGTAATACTTGAAGTTGCCATATAAACACCTCCTTCATTAGTATGGCTTATCTTCGCTTAATCATACTTTTCTATTTTTATTGTATTCGGTAACTGCAAAATTTGCAATAACATAGTTGTGAATTTTTTTAAAATCAGCGAACCTCCTCTTTCTCCTTTACTTTTTCATGCTTATCCATTCCGGCTACTTTCTGCTTCATATTTTCCAGCCTTTCCTTTAATGACACCCTTGTCACTGGCTTATCCGTAACACTCTCCTTTGTCATGTAGTTATGTTATGAAATGTCAACGATGAAATATTATCTTGATTTTTAATCAGTTCCTCTTTTCTCTATTGTTTTCGTATAATAATATTGTAGCCTATTACTACCAATAATGGACTATGACTCTACATACAACAGAAAAAAGAGGTGATATAAATGGATATTCTCAATATTAATTGGAAACCGAATAACACATTGGAAATCTTACTTTCAACTGGTTCTGTTATTACCTTTACAGATGTTTCTTTTTCCAACCACTTAATTTTGTCTAATAATCCCACATTACTCGACAAAATTATACTTTCTAAGAAGCATACTCTCTAAGAAGGCATTAAGAAATTCATTTACTAAGTAACAAGGTAAGTAATTACAAATTTTTCTAAAACAAAAAAGACTCCTGAAACCTTAGATTATTTCTCTAAAGTTCCAAGAGTCTTAGTTTATGCTTGGACATTTAACTTGATTAAATACTCAAGTTAAATTCATATCACAGGACGGTTCTTTTTATCTGTACTCTGGTACAATTTGGGGGCTGATTTTCTAGTCAGTTAGCTATGTGTTTAGCTGTGTGTACTGGATAGAAGTTTTGCCCTAAAACTGGATAATTGGGTTTGCCCTGTGATATTACCAACAGTTTATTTCTTCTGGTTGATAGCTGCCTGTGCTGCTGCAAGACGAGCGATCGGTACACGGAATGGTGAGCAGGATACATAGTCAAGTCCAATGCTGTTGCAGAACTCTACAGAGCTTGGATCTCCACCATGCTCTCCACAGATACCAACGTGGAGTGTCGGGTTAACCGGTTTTCCGAGTTCGATAGCCATCTTCATGAGCTTACCAACACCAACCTGATCCAGCTTAGCGAATGGATCGTTCTCGAAGATCTTAGCGTCATAGTAAGCATCAAGGAACTTACCAGCGTCATCACGGGAGAATCCGTATGTCATCTGTGTAAGGTCGTTTGTTCCGAAGCAGAAGAAGTCAGCTTCTTTTGCGATATCGTCAGCTGTAAGAGCAGCTCTTGGGATCTCGATCATTGTACCAACCTCGTACTCAAGGTCGCTTCCAGCTGCTGCGATCTCAGCGTCAGCTGTCTCTACAACGAATTTCTTAACGTATTTAAGCTCTTTGATATCTCCAACAAGTGGGATCATGATCTCTGGTTTAACGTTCCAATCTGGATGAGCTTTCTTTACATTGATTGCTGCACGGATAACAGCACTTGTCTGCATCTTAGCAATCTCTGGATATGTAACTGCAAGACGGCATCCACGGTGTCCCATCATTGGGTTGAACTCGTGCAGGCTGTCGATAATAGCTTTGATCTGGTCAACTGTCTTGCCCTGAGCGTCAGCCAGTTTCTTGATGTCCTCTTCCTCTGTAGGAACGAACTCATGAAGCGGTGGGTCAAGGAAACGAATTGTAACCGGGTTACCTTCAAGAGCTTCATACAGTTTCTCGAAGTCTCCCTGCTGCTCCGGAAGGATCTTAGCAAGTGCTGCTTCTCTTTCTTCCACTGTCTCTGCACAGATCATCTCACGGAATGCGTCGATTCTGTTGCCTTCAAAGAACATATGCTCTGTACGGCAAAGTCCGATACCTTCTGCACCAAGCTCACGAGCTTTCTTAGCGTCAGCCGGTGTATCAGCATTTGTACGAACCTTCATAGTTCTGTACTTGTCAGCCCATCCCATGATTCTTCCGAACTCACCAGCGATTGTAGCGTCTACAGTCGGGATGATTCCGTCATAGATAGCACCTGTGGATCCATCAAGTGAGATTGAATCTCCCTCGTGGAATTCTTTTCCTGCAAGTGTAAATTTCTTATTAGCTTCGTCCATTGTGATGTCACCACAACCAGATACACAGCATGTACCCATTCCACGTGCAACTACGGCTGCATGGGATGTCATACCACCACGAACTGTCAGGATACCCTGAGCTGACTTCATACCTGTGATATCTTCTGGTGATGTCTCAAGACGAACAAGGATAACTTTCTCTCCTCTTGCAGCCCACTCTACAGCGTCATCAGCTGTGAATACGACTTTACCACAAGCAGCTCCTGGAGATGCTCCAAGTGCTTTAGCCATTGGTGTAGCAGCTTTCAGTGCTGCAGCGTCGAACTGTGGGTGAAGCAGAGTATCGAGGTTACGAGGGTCGATCATTGCAACAGCCTCTTCCTCTGTTCTCATTCCTTCATCTACAAGATCACAAGCGATCTTAAGAGCAGCCTGAGCTGTTCTCTTACCATTACGTGTCTGAAGCATATACAGTTTACCATGCTCTACAGTAAACTCCATATCCTGCATATCTCTGTAGTGCTTCTCCAGAGTATTGCATACTTCTTTAAACTGCTTGAATGCTTCCGGGAACTTCTGCTCCATCTCGGAAATGTGCATTGGTGTACGAACACCGGCAACAACGTCCTCGCCCTGTGCATTTGTCAGGAACTCTCCGAACAGACCGTTCTCTCCTGTAGCAGGGTCACGAGTGAAGGCAACACCTGTACCACAGTCATCTCCCATGTTACCGAATGCCATCATCTGTACGTTAACTGCTGTTCCCCATGAATACGGGATATCATTATCACGACGGTAAACGTTAGCTCTCGGGTTGTCCCATGAACGGAATACAGCCTTAACAGCCTCCATCAACTGCTCTTTCGGATCTGAAGGGAAGTCTGAACCGATCTTGGACTTATACTCTGCCTTGAACTGCTCAGCCAGCTTCTTCAGGTCATCAGCGTCAAGATCAACGTCCTGCTTAACACCCTTCTCTTCTTTCATCTTGTCGATAAGTTCTTCAAAATACTTCTTACCAACTTCCATAACTACATCAGAGAACATCTGGATAAATCTTCTGTAGCAGTCCCAAGCCCAACGTGGGTTGCCTGAAGCTTCTGCCAGTGTCTCAACAACTTCTTCATTCAGTCCAAGGTTCAGGATCGTATCCATCATACCTGGCATGGAAGCTCTTGCTCCAGAACGAACGGAAACGAGAAGCGGATTCTGCTTGTCTCCGAATTTCTTTCCTGTGATGCCTTCCATTTTATCGATAGCTTCCATGATCTGACCCATAATTTCGTCGTTGATCTGTCTGCCATCCTCATAGTACTGTGTACAAGCCTCAGTTGTTACTGTGAATCCCTGTGGTACCGGGAGTCCCAGGTTTGTCATCTCTGCAAGGTTTGCGCCTTTTCCACCGAGAAGATTTCTCATGTCGGCGTTACCTTCAGTGAACATATAAACCCATTTTGCCATGTTCAATGACCTCCTAAAATAATTTTTTACAAATAAATTTACATTAATTCGCATATAATATTTTAATAGTTTTACATGGTTGAGTCAAGCGTTTTGTTCGTAATTATGTACAATCTTTACAATGCTTTTTTGTTCATTTATGCCTCATTCAGATTCATTACTGCACACCATGTCTAATATTATAGCTTTTCTGTCTGATCTGTCCTTTATTTATGATGTCAGGGTCAAAAGGTCTGAAACCACGTGTGCTTGCACACTGGTGGTAGAATGACCTTGAGACCCGCCCCGATATGAGCATAAAAGTGGGGCGTAAGCACCATGATATGCGAATAGCGGGTAGGATTGTGGGAGTGCGTAGCACGAAACAATCCGTTGGCATCATTGTTGGGGGCTTTTGACCCCAACATCTTATTTATTTATCATCGGCATATCCTTTTCTGCTTTGTCTGTCCCCGGCTCATTTATACCGCTCTGTCCTTCCTCCAGTTTCACACAGGGAAGATTCCAACGGTAATGTGCAGCTGCAAGCCGGATCAGCAACGTCACTGCTGTTCCGGCGATCAGGGACGGAATCTGCCCATACCGACGGTAAACCAGTACACTGCAGACCGCCCCGGCAATCGATGCACAGGCATAGACATGCTTTACGAAAATATAGGGTGGAACCCCTGCCATCATATCCCGCAGCAGACCACCTCCAACACCGGTCATCGTTCCGAGGAAGCAGAGAAAAAACATATTTTTTTCATATCCTGCTGCCACACCTGTTGAAACACCCATTGCCGTGAAAATCCCCAGTCCCAGTGAATCCATCAGAAAAATAATCTTTGTATACACCATCTGGTATCTGCTGTGGAGCAGCTTTTTATTCACATACAGCAATACAAACGGAATGACCGCAGACACCACTGCCGCCTCTACATAAACCGGTTTAGTAAAGGCTCCCGGTATCCGTCCGAGAAACACATCCCGCATCATTCCGCCACCGACTGCTGTTACAACTCCAAGCACGATCACTCCGAAAATATCCATCTGCTTCCGCATTCCGACCATAGCTCCCGAAACTGAAAATGCCACCGTTCCAATCAGCTCTATGATCAGTACGATCCATGTCTGTAGTTCCATAATACCTCCGGCACTATTCTGCTTTACATTTCTTCAATGAATGCCCTGTATCCTTTGTATGCCTCATATACATCGGCTTTGCTCGTCACTTCCCATGGAGCATGCATGCTCAGCACGGCAACTCCGCTGTCAATGACTTCCATTCCGTAATTTGCCATGATATAGGCGATCGTTCCTCCACCGCCCGCATCTACTTTTCCAAGTTCTGCAAACTGATATGCCACCGCCTGTGCATCCATTGCATTTCTGATCTTTGCAAGATACTCTGCATTTGCATCATTCGATCCGCTCTTTCCACGTGATCCTGTAAATTTATTAAATACAAGACCTTTTCCGAAAAATGCCGCACTACGCTTTTCAAAGACTTCCGCATACATCGGATCATATGCTGCACTGACATCAGAAGAGAGCATTCTGGAATTCATCAGGGTTCTTCTGACTTTCAGTTCTGACTCACCTTCCGTCAGTGCCACCAGCTCTGCAACTGTATTTTCAAAGAAACGGGAATGCATACCTGTCGCACCAACGCTTCCGATCTCTTCTTTATCCACTAAAATACAGCAGGCTGTATGTTCCACGGCTTCTACATCCAGCATTGCAAAAAGAGAGGTGAAAGCACACACACGGTCATCCTGTCCGTATGCAAGCACCATGCTGCGATCCAGACCACAATCACGTGCTTTTCCTGCCGGAACAATCTCCAGTTCTGCAGAAAGAAAATCTTCCTCTTCCATCTCATAATACTCTTTCAGCAGCTTCATTACATTTGCCTTGACAGCTTCTTTTTCTTTCTCTTCCAGACTCTCATCCTGTTCGATCGGACGACTTCCGATCAGCAGGTCCAGCTTTTCTCCTTCAACAACTGTGGACGCTTTCTTTTCCATCTGCTTTGCTGCAAGATGGATCAGCAGATCTGTAATAACGAAAACCGGATCATCTTCCTTTTCTCCAATGCTGACATTTACAACTGTTCCATCCTTTTTTGCGATTACTCCGTGCAGTGCCAGTGGAAGTGTAACCCACTGATACTTCTTAATTCCGCCATAATAATGTGTATCAAGATAAGCAAATTCATCATTTTCATAAAGTGGGTTCTGCTTTACATCAATACGTGGGGAATCTATATGGGCTCCGAGAAGATTCATTCCCTCTTCCAGTGGCTTTGTTCCCATATGGAACATTGCGATGGTCTTGTCCATGCATACTGCGTATACCTTATCTCCTGCCTGTACTTTTTCACCGTTTCGGATGACCTCTTTCAGGTTCTTATACCCTTCTTTTTCAATTCTTTCAATCGTAAGACGTACAACTTCCCGCTCTGTCTTTCCGGCATCCAGGCAGGCCTTATAATCCTCATTTACTGCCTCAAGACGGCTCAGTTCCTCTGCACTGTACTGACTCCATGCATTTTTTCTCTCCATTGAAATCTCCTCCTTATTTTCTTCTGATCTGCTTCCATCTGATCTGTATGCTACTGCTCTCTCCACAGATACCCACAAAATCTTCTCACACTAAAAGAGTCTTTTTCTAACCGAAAAGCCGGTCATCTCTCGTATGAGATCTGATCCGGCTTTCCATAATTCCCCGAAAGACTGCACAACTTTCGTTCCGGAGAAAGGCAAATATTCTACCACTCAAATTTCTTTTCAAAATATGCTTTCAGATCTTCGATCTTCACTCTTTCCTGCTCCATCGTATCGCGGTCACGTACTGTAACTGCTCCGTCTTCTTCAGAATCAAAGTCATAAGTTACGCAGAATGGAGTCCCGATCTCATCCTGACGACGGTAACGCTTACCGATATTTCCACGATCATCGAACTCGCAGTTATAATACTTACATAACTCAGTATATACCTTTTCTGCTCCTTCATTCAGCTTTTTGGAAAGTGGAAGGACACCGATCTTAACCGGAGCAAGTGCCGGATGGAAATGCAATACGGTACGCATATCCGGCTTCTCTTCTGTTCCGATGTTCTCTTCATCATAAGCACTGCACAGGAACGCAAGTACCATACGGTCTGCTCCCAGTGATGGTTCAATTACATATGGGATATATTTTTCTTTTGTCTCATCATCAAAGTATGTGAGATCCTGTCCTGATACATTCTGATGCTGCGTCAGGTCATAATCTGTACGGTCTGCAATTCCCCACAGCTCGCCCCATCCAAACGGGAAAAGGAACTCTACGTCTGTAGTTGCCTTACTGTAGAAAGAAAGCTCTTCCTTATCATGGTCACGATAACGCACTTCATCCTCTTTCAGGCCAAGAGATGACAGCCAGTTCAGGCAGAAATTCTTCCAGTAGTCAAACCACTCCAGATCTGTATCCGGTTTGCAGAAGAACTCCAGCTCCATCTGCTCAAACTCTCTGGTACGGAATGTAAAGTTACCCGGTGTGATCTCATTGCGGAAAGACTTTCCGATCTGACCGATACCAAATGGAAGTTTCTTTCTGGATGTACGCTGTACATTCTTAAAGTTTACAAAGATCCCCTGTGCTGTCTCAGGACGAAGGTAAACTGTATTCTTTGCATCTTCTGTAACACCCTGGAATGTCTTGAACATCAGATTAAACTGACGGATATCTGTAAAATCATGCTTTCCACAGGTCGGGCATGGAATCTGATGTTCTTCAATAAATGAACTCATCTCTTCCTGAGACCATGCATCTACAGAACCTTCAATCTCAATTCCTTTTTCTGCACAGAAATCTTCGATGATCTTATCTGCACGGAAACGCTCATGACACTGCTTACAGTCCATCAGCGGATCACTGAATCCTCCAAGATGTCCGGATGCGATCCATGTCTGTGGATTCATAAGGATGGCACAGTCTACACCCACATTATACGCGTTCTCCTGAACGAATTTCTTCCACCAGGCCTTTTTTACATTATTCTTAAGCTCTACACCGAGATTTCCATAATCCCATGTATTCGCAAGTCCACCGTAGATCTCTGAACCCGGATATACAAATCCTCTCGATTTCGCAAGTGCTACGATCTTGTCCATTGTCTTTTCAACCATTTTATGTTCCTCGCATTCTTTTTCATTTTCCATCATTTGATACACGCTGAAACGCCCACCGCATCAATGTTTTCTATTGTAGCGGTTTACGGACTATTTTGCAAGACCTCTTACAGCAACGTTTCCAGAATTTCCAGCGACTTAAACTTCCGATCCACGTAAAGTCCCATAAGCCGTTCTGTCACTTTTGAAAGCTGCTGCAAAATCTCCGGCTTCACGTTAAAGGTATACAAATGTTCTACTTTACTGCTTTCTATGTATTGCATGCTATATAATGTGGAAGAAGCCAGTCTGATACCGTCCCGCACTTCACCGGCACATGTTTCACAGACCAGTCCTCCTCTGCCGGCACTGAAGACTGCTGTTTCTGCCTTATTCCCACAATTCACGCACTGAAAGACCTGCGGTCCCTGTCCGTTGATCGTCAGGATCTTCAGTTCATAAATGCACCGGATCAGGGCATCCGGAATATGCGGATTCGTCAACGCCCGCATCGTCTGATACAAAAGCTTCAGCATCTCGAGTTCGTCGTTAAATTCTCTCGCATAATAATTCGCAACCTCAAGAAAATAAAAACCATAATACGCTCCCAGCACATCCTCCCGGAGTTCCGAAAAATAATTGATCACCTTTGCCGACTGGATCGTATAAGAACTTCTTCCCTCATACATGGTAAATTCACCGAATGTAAACGGGTTCACTACTCCGACAAGCGGACTGTTCGGTCTTCTCGAGCCTTTGGCAAATGCCGATACTTTTCCCTGTTCTTTTGTAAGCAAAACGACCCGGCGGTCATATTCCCCCACCGGAGTCGTCGAAAGCACCATCCCTGTCAATACGATCTGGTTCACGTTGTTCCTTCTTTCTGCCGTCATCTTCCCATTCTGAAGACTGACCGTCTGCAATACAATTTTTATAACTAAGATAATCCTTGATCTTTCCGCTGTGCAGAAACTGATCCCAGTACATTTTCTCCATCAGGCCACCTCATCCTAAGTCTGCTTCTTTCTCTGGAATTAGGTTCCCCGGATTGACTTCATTTTATCATAGTGTGCATAAATAGGCAAACATTCCCATCCCTCATTGACATTTATCTCTTCCTTTTTTATAATCATCTGCGGAGATAGTATCTGTTGATACAGAACTATACTCTGACTGAATCACTGAAATCTCATCTGAAACCAGAGATCATTGCAAAAGTGCAAGAGCTTATATTTTTAGGAAATAAGACTCAGAACCTTCGAAAAAGTCTGCTATTCTATTTTATCAAAGATTTTTTCATCATTGGAAACTGAAGTCTTTCCAGAAGGAAAGGACAAAAAATGACAATTGAAATGTTAAAAGGAAAGATTCACCGGGCAACTGTTATTCAGGCAGAACTGGATTATGTCGGAAGCATCACGGTGGATGAAGAACTGCTTGAGGCAGCCGGTATTCTGGAATATGAAAAAGTCCAGATCGTCGATGTCAATAATGGCAGTCGTTTTGAAACATACACGATCAGCGGAGAACGCGGGAGCGGCATGATCTGTCTGAACGGTGCTGCTGCACGTTGTGTCAGCACAGGTGATAAGATCATCATTATGGCATATGGACAGTATTCATCCGAAGAAGCTGCATCACATAAACCTGCGGTTGTATTCGTAGATGAAAAGAATCAGATCAGCCGCGTGACGAACTACGAACGCCACGGGCTTCTCAAAGATATGGACACATAAAAAGTTCCACTATCATCCAAATAGTTTTCCGAGACAACAGTGACTTCAGAAAAGAGCCTATCTCCGAATCTTAAAAAGAGGAGAAAAAACATGCAGGTAACAACAACTATCAATGAAACGAAAGAACTGATTAAGAAATGGAAGAAAGACGGAAAATCTATCGGACTCGTCCCGACAATGGGCTTTCTGCACGAAGGTCATGCAAGCCTGATCCAGAAATGCCGGGAGGAAAATGATATCGTCGTTGTGTCCGACTTTGTAAATCCGACGCAGTTCGGACCAAATGAAGATCTTGAGGCATATCCGAGAGATTTTGAACGGGACAGCCAGCTTTGCGAACGGATCGGTGCAGATCTTATTTTCTGTCCGTCACCGGAAGAAATGTACCATGACCCACACGCATTTGTCAGCATTGATCTGCTTTCCGAAACGCTTTGTGGAAAGACAAGGCCCATTCATTTCAAAGGCGTATGCACCGTTGTGTCAAAACTTTTCAACATCGTGACACCGGATCGTGCTTACTTCGGACAGAAGGATGCCCAGCAGCTTGCGATCATCCGCAAGATGGTACTGGATCTGAATTTTGATATCGAGATCATCGGATGCCCGATCATCCGGGAGGAAGACGGACTTGCGAAATCTTCCAGAAATACTTATTTAAATACTCAGGAAAGATCTGCCGCACTCTGCCTCTCAAGAGCAGTCAGGACAGGGCAGCAGATCATTCAGACAGGCATGGACGCAGAACAGGTACTGGCTGCCATGCGTGCTGTAATTGAAGCAGAACCACTGGCAAAGATTGATTATATTTCCATGGTAGATGCACTGACAATGCAGCCGGTAGAGCGTGTTGACCGGAATGTGCTTGTAGCAATGGCTGTCTACATCGGGAAGACCCGGCTGATCGATAATTTCAGCTACGAGGTATCATTATGAGCAGACTCTTACATACGCTTGAAAAAATTGCATCCCTGCTCACAAAATATATCGGACTGATCATTATCTGCTTTTCCGTTCTTGCCTTTTTCTGGCGTGACGGATTTGCGTGGACGACCACTTATACTTCTGTATTTTTGGGTGTTGCCATGTTCGGCATGGGGCTGACTATTCATATGGGAGATTTTAAAGTTGTCTTTACCAGACCGAAAGAAGTGATCCTTGGTTTTATTGCTCAATATACACTTATGCCGGTCATTGCCTGGCTTCTCGCAACGGCATTTCACCTTCCGGCTGATCTTGCACTGGGAGTGATCCTGGTTGGCTGCTGCCCGGGTGGAACTGCAAGTAATGTCATCACTTATATTGCCGGTGGTGATGTTGCTCTCTCAGTCGGGATGACCATTGCCTCCACGCTTGCCGCACCGCTGATGACACCGCTGCTGGTATACCTTCTTGCCGGTGCATGGGTGGAAGTTTCCTTCTTCAGTATGGTAATTTCGGTGGTAAAGGTCGTTCTGATCCCGGTACTCCTGGGCATTTTTCTGCGATGGATCATCGGCAGGCAGATTGAAAAAATTTCCGGCATTCTGCCTCTTATTTCCGTTGTATCGATCGTCATGATCATCAGCGGCATCGTAGCTGTCAATGCAGAAAAGATCCTGACATCCGGTTTTGCGGTTCTCGGAATTGTAATGCTTCACAATCTTGCAGGCATGGGGCTTGGACTTGGAGCTTCCAGACTTTTTCGTGTGGAATATACAAAAGCTACTGCCATTGCGATCGAAGTCGGGATGCAGAACAGCGGTCTTGCGATCACACTTGCCACTGCCAATTTTGCAGCCAATCCATTTGCAACGCTCCCGGGAGCAATCTTCAGCGTATGGCATAATATTTCCGGATCTGTTTTCGCAAGTATACGTCGTAACGGATATCACCAGGAAAACGCCCCGGAAACTCGGAGCGTCTTAAGCGAAACTTCTTCATAAATATAGAACCTGGTTTTTCACACCCCCGCTGTATTTGCAAAGAGTTTTTCACCAAATTCACCCCTGCTCTGTGGAATTTCTGTCTTTTCCACAAAGCAGGGGTGTTTACATCGAATCATTCACCAATATTCTGATCGGTGCGTTTTGCCCTCAATGGTTTCATTCAAACCAGCCAAATTTCTCACAGGTTTTATAGATTCCATCTTTCACATTCTCATCTGCAACAAAATCCGCTTTTTCTTTTAATTCATCACAGCCATTTCCCATGGCTACTTTAAAAAATCTCTCACCAAACATATTTAGGTCATTGTAGTCATCTCCAAAGACAACCACATCTTCCGGCTTTCCTCCGGCATAAAAAAGCATCCGCAAAATTCCTTCTCTTTTCGCATCCGGCTGGAACATCAGATATTCTTTTTCAAACCGCAGATGTCCGACTTTTTCTTTCGCTGTCAGACGCTCTTCCTCTGCTTCCGGGATCGACACATACATTTTGAATATCTTCTTTTCACGATCGGGATCAAATTGTGGATCGATAATATAAACGCTTGGTTCTTTCCGCATTCCTGCCTGTTCATGGAATAAAAAGTCACTGGCATAGACTTTATTGGAATCATCGATTGCTGTATAAATACCATAACCTAACTCTCTTGCCTGATCGTATACTGCTTTTGCCGCTTCATAATCCAAAGGCCGGTTCTCTCTTAACTCTCCCTCATAAATGATTCCGTGTCCACCATTGCAGACCATATGCCTGAATCCATTTTCTTTTCTGAATTTTTCTGCCTTATAGCAGGCCCGCCCTGTAGCGATCGATACAAAATGTCCCGCATCCTGCAATTTTTTTACTGCCTCCAATGCTGAAGGTACGATCTGTCCTGTTTTTCTGTCTGTTAATGTCCCATCTATATCAAAGAAAAAATATTTTTTACTCAAACGGATACACCATCCCCCACTGATTTCTTACTGCTGTCAGAGTTTCCATTACATCCCTGACGATTGCAAGATTTTCATTTCCACCATTGTTCCATACATAATCCTGCATATCCGCCACCTCATACTGAAGTGCCTTTGCTGACTCTCCTGCCTCGATCACTTCGGTCTTTCCACTTTCTGTATAAGTGATCGTTGCCTTTGCCGCTCTTGGATAATCATAGATTTCGATAAATCCTTTTTCGCCTGCCACCACGCCACGCTTTGGCTGTTTTGCACGCATTGTCAGTGCCATGACTGCCATCTCTCCATCCGGGTTTTTCAGAAGGATTCCGCTTGTCTCATCTACTCCGGTCTCAAAATAATTGGCTGTCGTCAGTACAACGTCCGGCTTGCTCTTCATAAAATATCTTGCGAAAGAAGTCGCATACACTCCGATATCAAGCAATGCTCCACCTGCCAGTTCTTTTGAAAAGAAACGGTTCTTTACATCATATTCCTTGCAGCTTCCAAAATTGACCTGTACCATTTTCACATCACCAATCGCACCTTCTGCAATCTTCTTTTTCAGCTCTTTATACAATGGCATATGAAGCAAGGTCATTCCGTCACAGATCACAAGCCCTTTCTCCTGTGCGATTGCCACGCACTCTTCCAGTTGTCTGCTGTTGACCGTGATTGATTTCTCACAGAAAACATGCTTTCCTGCCTTTACCGACTGAAGCAGGAACTGATAATGGAGATTATGCGGAGTCGCAATATATACGATATCCACATCCGGATCTGCGATCATTTCATCTGCACTTCCATAAGCTTTTGTTACATGAAATTCTTCCGCATACTTTTTCGCACCTTCCAGTGTTGTATCACATACTGCGTAGATTTCTCCATTGACTGCATTCAGTGCCTCACCCATTTCATGAGCGATCCAGCCTGTTCCAAGGATTCCCCAGTTTAATTTTTTCTGTTCCATTTTTTACTCCTTCTTTCCACTTTTATATATGTAATATTTTTACTTCATTTTTTCCTGTAATGATCGCACCGGATGCAACCTGATAAAAGAAGCCATGACCGACTACTCCGCTCATTGCATTTAACGCATGATTGAGTTGTTCTGCATCTTCAACATTTGAAAATTTTGCTTCCATAAGATAATTTCCATCATCTGTGACCGTAAGTCCTGTCTTGTTGGAGCAGTGTCTTTCTGTCACTTCCGCTCCCAGCTTTTGCAGCTCCTCTTTCACATAACTTCTCGCACATGGAAGAACTTCTACAGTGACCGGATATGCAAAGGGAAGATTCTCATAATACTTTGTCTCATCCGCCAGCAGAATGTAGTCTTCTGCCATATCTGCCACCAGCTTTTCCCTGGTATGGATTCCACCACAGCTCTTTAATGCATTGAAGTTTTGATCCAGTTCATCGCATCCGTCAAAAGCAATGTCAATCTTTGCAATCCGGGAAAGAGGTAACACCTCAATCCCATGCTCTCTGCAAAGTTCTTCTGTATCCATGGAGGGAGTAACTGCCTGAATCTTTTTTCCCGATCCTGCCAGTTCTTCGATCAGAAATCCAACCGTACTTCCACCGCCAAGTCCAACGATCATTCCGTCTTTTATCATTTTTGCTGCTTTTTCTGCACATTTCTTTTTCACAATCTTATTCTCCTTTCACCGGTTTCTTTAAAATACCAAGTACCACGCATCCCACAAGTGAACCGATCAGGATCGACAGTGCATACATCAGCGGATGACCGATCGTAGGAAGTACGAAAATTCCTCCATGCGGTGCTCGCAGAGTACATTCAAAGAACATCGACAGTCCACCTGCTACCGCAGAACCAATGATACAGGATGGGATGACCCTGAGCGGATCGCTTGCTGCAAATGGAATCGCTCCCTCTGAAATAAAGGATAATCCAAGCAGATAATTGACGATTCCTGATTCTCTTTCTTTTTTCGTAAAACGGTTCTTGAAAAATGTCGTACAAAATGCGATTGCCAGTGGCGGAACCATTCCACCTGCCATGACGGATGCCATGATCTCAAAATTTCCTTCTGCAAGCTGCGAAGTTGCAAATACATACGATGTCTTATTTACCGGGCCTCCCATATCCACTGACTGCATTCCTGCACAGATCGTTCCAAGCAATACTCTGCTCGTTCCGTTCATGCTGTTCAATGCTCCTGTCAGAGCATCATTGATCATTCCCATAAATGGATTGATGATCGTAGTGACCACTGCTCCAAGCAGGATTCCTGCTACCGGATAAATGATCATAGGTCGGATACTGTTCAGACTCTGTGGAATCTTGCTGGTAAGTTTTTTCAGTCCAAGTACAACATAACCTGCTGCAAAACCGGCAAATAATGCTCCCAGGAATCCGGCATTGACATCTCCCCCTGCCGGGTTTACAAAGGTACATCCCGCTTTGGCAACCAGACCTGCTACAAATCCAACGGCAAGTCCCGGCCTGTCCGCAATACTCATTGCGATGAATCCGGCAAGTACCGGAAGCATCATTCCAAATGCATATTCTCCGATCGTTTTAAAATACGCAGCAACCGGTGTATTTTTACCAAAGTTTGATGGATCGATACTGTAATCATCTAAGAGAAATGCGATTGCAATCAGGATTCCTCCTCCGATTACGAACGGAAGCATATGGGAAACTCCATTCATAAGATCTTTGTAAATCTTTCTCCCAAAACTTTCTTTCACTTCTCCGGTTTCTGTTTCCATCTGTCCATCATGATGATAAACCGGAACATCTCCATTTTCGACCTTTCGGATCAGTTCCTCCGGCTTATGGATTCCGTCTGCCACTTTTGTAATCAGAACTTTCTTTCCGTTAAATCTTGCGAGATCTACATTCTTATCCGCTGCAATAATGATTCCATCCGCTTCTTCTATCTCCTGTGCAGTCAGCACATTTTTTGCACCGTCTGCCCCCTGCGTTTCCACTTTTACAGGAATCCCCAGTTCTTTTCCTTTTGCTTCAAGACTTTCCGCTGCCATAAATGTATGGGCGATTCCGGTCGGGCATGCCGTAATCGCCAGCACTTTATAACCGGTCTCCTGATCCACAACTGCTGCTTTTTTCTCTTCTTTTTCACTCTGGCTTCGCTCTTTTTCATCGATGATCTTCAGAAATTCGTCTACATTTTCAGAACGGATCAGCTTCTCCCGGAATGTATCATCCATCAACATGGCAGATAATCTTGATAATGCTTCCAGATGTTCATTTGCTCCATTATCCGGTGCTGCGATCATGAAAATCAGTTTCACCGGTTCACCATCCAGTGAATCAAAATCTACAGGTTTCTTTAAGACCATTGCCGCAAGACCCGCACTTTTTACCGCAGCATTCTTAGCATGCGGAATTGCAATCCCTTCTCCGATTCCCGTTGTTCCTTCTTTTTCTCGCTCCAGGACTCCTGCCAGATACTGTTTCCGATCCGTCAGATTCCCTGAAGCTTCCATCAATACTGTCATTTTTTCAATGATATCTTTTTTATTTGCAGACTCTGCACCAAGTGCTATCGACTGACTGCTCAGCAATTCTCTGATTCTCATATAATCCTCCCTTAAACCTTCAATCAATCTTTTCAGTTTAGTGTAACTTTTTTTCATCCAACAAATAATCGCGATATTTATTTTCTTTATTTGAATTATATCATGTAATTTATTTTCGTCAATGTTTCTTTGTTGTGAAAATTATTTTTATTACAATTCACTAAAAAATGCTGCTGATTTTTGTGCAAAAAATAGCCAGGGGAAATGCTTACCAATAAGCTCCCTGGCTATTTTTTGCAGTTACAGTCTTTTTATCTTTCCGTTTATCTTTATATTTATATCCTTTATATGATGTTGGGGTCAAAAGCCCCCAACAATGATGCCAACGGATTGTTTCGTGCTACGCACTCCCACAATCCTACCCGCTATTCGCATATCATGGTGCTTACGCCCCACTTTTATGCTCATATCGGGGCGGGTCTCAAGGTCATTCTACCACCAGTGTGCAAGCACACGTGGTTTCAGACCTTTTGACCCTGACATCTTTATATTTTTTCATCTGCCATAAGATTCTCACACTCACTCAGGCGTGAATAGCTTTCTTCCTGTCCTACCGTTAAAAATAAATACAAAATCTCTATCACCGTCATCGCTGATACTCTTGAAAAACAGAACTCATTCATAAATAATTTCTCTCTTGTGGCCGTCTGAATGTGATAATCTGCCTCTTTCGCAATCGTAGAATTTGGATTATTGGTAATTCCGATCGTTGTCGCCCCGTTCTTTCTGGCCGCACGCACCATTTTTACAACCTGCTTGGATTCGCCTGAATTTGAAATTGCGATCTGAACATCTGACTTTTTCAGAGTCATTGAAAACGACAACTGAGTCTCCCAGATTGATCCTGCCATCGCCGGGATTCCGATCTCATTGAGCTTATATGCACCGTCCAGTGCCACCGGAATTGTATTTCCAACAGCCACAAACTGTACCATCCCCGCATGCTGGATCTTATCAAGGATTTCATTCAACTGTTTTTCATCGATCAGAGAAACCGTCTGCTTCATCTCTTCGATCTTATTGGCAAGAATATTCTGTAACGACTGTCCGATGTCCTTTCTTGAAATATCATTGGATACCCTGACTTCACTCTCTCCCAGGACAAGTTCTTTCGCCAGACCGATCTTCAAATGATGAAATCCATCTACTTCACACTTTCTGCAAAATCTCGATACCGTTGCCACACTTGTCCCGCTGGCATCTGCCAGATCTCCGATCGTCATATTGATCACATCTTTATAATTCTGCAAAATAAATCCTGCAATCTTTTTTTCCTGTTCAAAAAAACTGTCGTATCGTATCTGTATAGTATCTAAAACCGACTGCTGATTTTCCATGAATATCCCCTCCGAGAAAATTTTTTTCATGTATTCATACTATATCACTTTTTACAGTTTCGCAATCACCTATTTATCTTTCTTTGGGAATTTTTATGATGTCAGGGTCAAAAGGTCTGAAACCACGTGTGCTTGCACACTGGTGG
>ERZ835109.1359-NODE-1359-length-20384-cov-13.372473_pt1 | contig 20384 bp, 17 predicted proteins | sample MGYA00519946_ERZ835109 | MGnify/ENA primary metagenome ERZ835109 (study PRJEB31850, sample SAMEA3708771) | human gut metagenome | biome: human gut; feature: human-associated habitat; material: faeces | place: China | collected 2014 ...
TTCACACTTTGGTTAAAATACGTTGTAAAACAATACGTTACGCAATGCATTTTTTTCAAGGAAACCCTGAAGGGAGAAATCCGGTAGACATTATTATATATATTATAACAGAGAGAACCGGAAAATGCCAGGAAAAAATACGGAAAACAGCCGATGACAGAAAGACAGAATCATCCTGAAGTGATGCGAAAAAGGGGTAAAACGGAGTTTTCAACATTCCCAAAGACCAGAAAAAGAGAAGAACATCCGAAACTTTAAATCGTTCCAACCCAAGATCAGGGCCAAAAATCCTGCAATATAATGCAGGATTTCATCTCCAGACAATGTCCGCTTGCCTCATAAAAACGTTCTTCCGGAAAAAGGAACACCACAGAAAAGGAAAAATCCCTTTATGTTTTTTTCCACGCAAAATGAAGGATCTGTGAAAAGACCGCCACCTTTTCGGGGAACATCGCCTACTTTTGAAAAAAGACCGCCAGCTTTTCAACCAAACACCTTTATGTATTTAAAAATCCATCTATATTGATTCCCCAATATACCTTTATGGATTGCCAAAGCGTCCTCATGAGCCCGACACTTCCTATAGTCTCCCTACACGAAAAGCACAATAAAAACAAGATACCCATCAACGTATCCTCAAACTCCAATGAACAACCGGCTTCAGAAACATGCATAATTTTCTTTATCCAATGCACTGAAAAAAAGATATTTCCCCCTCCCCACCAGCCTCTTACGCCTGTTCAATTAAATAAGTACTGTTTCTTGCCACCTAATTAGTAAAATGAACTTAATTGAACTTGATAGTTTTAAAAAAAAGTTGAAATTTGCTGGAAATTGGAAAATTATGAAGAAATTAGCAATACTAGGCATTATTGGAACGATAGGAATATTCACTTCCTGTTCTCACTCTATATCGGATACGGAACCGACCGCTCCTACTACTGATCCGGAAGAAAAATTTCCCATTACACTGAATGTAACCAGCGCATCTGCATCGCGTCTGAACGACAGCGGATTTGAAGAAAACGATGCCATCGGACTGTATGTGGCTCACCGGAAAAACACAGAGGGGAACGCATTGCTTCCGACGGGGAATTACGTAGACAATATGCGATTTGTGCTGGATAATTCCAACCAGTGGGTTCCCGACCAGCCTATCTATTGGCAGGATCAGACCACACATGCCGACTTCTATGTCTATTATCCGTACAGTGCCTCGCTTACCGATGCCACGGCATTTACCTTGCGCGTAGCTGCCGACCAGTCGAGTCTGGAGAATTTCCAATCGAGCGATTTCACTTACGGAAAGACCCTTGACGTGACACCTACCCAACAGGCGGTAAACATCATGACGAATCACGTATGCAGTCAGATGATTATCTACCTGAAAGCCGGTAACGGATTTACGGAGGAAGAGCTGAAGGCTGCCCAGATCAGTCTGAAAATCAATTCACTGAAGACAGAAGGGAGCCTTAATCTGGCGAATGGAGAGATTACACTCACGGGAGAGGCCAAAGACATGACTCCCTATCAAGGACAGGAGGATTACCGACTGCTGGTGTTGCCGCAAAGCACTACCAACGGTAACCTGATTACGGTAAACATCAACGGACAAGATTATTTCCTGAATAAGAATTTCACGTTTACTGGCGGAAAGATTCACCGGTTTACAGTTACGGTCAACAAGAGCGGAAACGGTGTGAATGTAGGAGTTAACCCCTGGGAAGATGACGGTACGGACAACGGAGGCGTAGCCATGTAAACGGTCGGGATACCGATTTCCGAGCGGTTCCGACCGATTCGGAAAAATCACAAAAACCAATAAGATTCAACACGCTGACCGATGCTGCATACTGACAGGGAGCAGAAGCGGAAAAGAATCTGGACAGGAGAGAAATCTGAGCAATGACAAAAAAACGAAAGAAACACATGAGAGGGAATTTACTGATCAGCTATTTCATATCTTTTTTACTGTTAGGTATTCTCGGTGCCTGCCGGGATGAAAATCCGGAAGAAAAGGGCAGAGACAGGGGCCCGGGAAAAATATTACTCGAAAGTGAAGTCGACCAGCTTTACCTGAGCCGGGTAAACGACAACGGTTTTGCCGACGGAGACATCATGGGGGTGTATATCGTAGATTATGTAGGTGGAGAACCCGGGGAGCTGCAGAATTACGGCAACCGTGCCACCAACGTACAACATACTTATCATGCGGAGGAAAATAAATGGACTTCTGCCGTGGATATCTACTGGAAAGACAGCAAGACTCCGGTAGATATTTACGGCTATTATCCTTTCAGCAGTCCGGAAGAGGTGCGCTCGCATTCTTTTGAGGTAAAAAAAGACCAGTCGAAACCGACGGACGGCCGTGTAATGGGGGCTATGAAGCCAGTGATTTTCTGTGGGGAAAGGTTGAGCGTGTGGCTCCGACAGATAAGGTTATCCGTCTGCCGCTGCGTCATCAGATGAGTAATGCGCTGGTTACCTTGAAGATGGGAGACGGTTTCACGGAAGATGAATGGAACGGTCTGGAGAAGTCTGTTCTGGTACAAAATACTACACGACGTGCACAAATCGACCTGGCTACCGGAAAGGTGACTCCTATGGGGGAAGCCGAGACTACCGGTACCCTCCCCTTCTGCCGTGACGGGGAATTCCGTGCCATTGTTGTTCCTCAGACGGTAAAAGCAGGAAAGGAATTGTTTAACATTACCGTAGGAAAGACTCCTTATATTTTTAAGAAAGAGGTTGACTTTTCTTATACTCCGGGAAAAATGCATCGTTTTACCATTACAGTCAATAAGAAATCGGACAGCGGGGACTATGAGTTCAAGCTGACAGGTGAAGAGATTGCAGACTGGGAGGCTGACCTGGCTTCGCACGAATCGGAAATGAAGGAATATATCGTGATTCATGTAGAAGAACCGGGGACGCTGGATGCATGCCTGAAACGGACAAACAAGAATTATGCGGAGGTGCAGAACCTGAAGCTTACGGGTAAAATCGATAAGCGGGATTTTGGTTTCATGAGATTTCAAATGACTCGCCTGCAGGCTCTGAACCTGAAGGAGGTGAGAATCAAGAAATGGGAAAATGAGGGGAGTGTGTATAATGAGGATGAGATTCCAAGTGATGCAATGGGGAGTAAACAAAGTCTGCTAAAATTAATATTTCCGGACACATTAAAAGTCATCAGAGGGTTTGCAGGTACAAACCTAACAGGTAGTTTAATTATTCCTGAAGGAGTAGAAATGATTGACGAAGCTGCATTCAGTTCATGCTCCTCTTTAAATGGGACCCTGCAACTTCCTTCAACTCTTAAAAAAATTGGATCCAATGCATTCTCTGAATGTAACTTCTCAGGAGAATTAAATTTACCTTCACAGTTAGAATATATCGGTATAGGGGCTTTTTCAAGAAATAAGAATCTATCAGGTACACTCATTCTACCTAGCACATTAAAATATTTAGGATCGAGTGCATTTAGAGAATGTAGTGGTCTGACTGGTTCTATTAGTATTCCCCAAAATATAAAAATAATACCTAAAGAAGTATTCAGAGGATGCAGCAACTTAAATGGACAACTTATTTTACACGATGGCATTACTGAAATTGAAGAAAATGCTTTTTACTATACAAAATTTCAAGGGGAACTTATTCTTCCGAAAAACTTAGTGGTTATTGGTAGCAATGCTTTTAAAGGAAACAATTTTTCCGGAACTTTGGTGCTTCCCGATAAACTTTCAATAATTAATCAAAATGCATTTGCAGAATGTAGTAAAATTAGTGGAACACTTCAAATTCCCTCTCAGATTACCACAATTTCTTCCAATGCATTTTATTCATGCTCAAGCATACAAGAAATCAAGTTGCCTCAGTCTGTCGAAAATCTTCAGTCTAATGCCTTCTTTTCTTGTTCAAATGTTTCTATTATCACTTGTGAAAGTCTGACTCCTCCAATCGTACAGGGTATGGCTTTAGCCGGTATTCCTGCAACATGTAAAATCGAAGTTCCTGAACTGACTCTAGCAGCCTATCAGACAGCTCCCGGATGGAGTGAGTTCAAACAGATTGGGGTTCATCATGAACTGATTTGCCAACCGTCTGCAGTCAAGACGCTCAACAAGGAGCATACGCAAAAATTTGTGCTGGATGCAGAAGGCGACTGGGAGGTACTGAGTCTGCCCTACTGGTGCAGCCTGAGCCCGATGAGCGGATCTAAGGAAACCGAACTGACCCTTACCGTACACGAACGTCCGCAAGGAGGAGAAGATGTCAGAAAGGGAGACATCATCTTCAAACTGAAAGACAAATATTATACCACTACCTGCAGCGTATCTCAATATAACTATGAATATGAAGAAGATGAAATCATTACCCTGCAGCAGGCTTCAAAGGGAAAAGGAGTCAATCTGGTCTTTATCGGTGACGGATACGATGCGGAAGCAATCAGCAAAGGGACTTACCTGGATGACATGAAACAGCAGGTAAAGGATTTCTTCGGAGTGGAACCCTATGCTACCTACCGCGATTATTTCACGGTCTATACTGCCATTCCCCTTTCTCAGGAAGAGGGAGTCGGATCGGTCAACCGCCTCCGGGATACGAAGTTTGAAACCACATTTACAGGAGAAAGCGGACTGAAGTGCAATACCGATGCAGTCTTCGACTATGTACGGCGCATTCCGGGGATGGACAGCGAACGCCTGAAACAGACCCTGATTGTACTGACTCCCAATACCACCAGCTACGGAGGAATCACGCAAATGTGGAATGACGGATCGGCTATATCCATCTGCCCCAAGAGCACACAGGCTTACCCGTATGACTCAAGGGGAATCGTACAGCACGAGGCAGGCGGACACGGGTTCGGTAAACTCGGAGATGAATACCTCTATCACAATGCATTCATCACCCAGTGTCCGATTTGCGGGAACATCAGCAATGAAATCAGAGATGCACAGGCGCTGGGCTGGTACGCTAACCTCTCACTTACGGCCAAGGTGCATGAAGTGCCCTGGGCACACCTGATTAACCATAATAAGTACAGTGGAATAGTGGACGTGTTTGAGGGAGGCTACATGCATACCCGAGGGGTCTACCGCTCCGAGCAGACCAGCTGCATGAACAATAACATTCCTTATTTCAGCACCATCAGCCGGGAAGCCATCGTACGGCGCATCAAGGAATATGCCGGAGAAACGTTCTCCTTCGAGGAGTTCGTTGCCAACGATAAGCTGGAAGCCGTGAACAACTACAGCCGCAACTGGAGCTGGGGAGAATGCAGCGGTCAAGCGTCTGCCTCGCATCAGCCTCCGGTAATTCACCGGGGAAGTCCGAAAGCAGGAGGATCCGCAACCAGACACATCAGACACTAACCTAAACATTAAGACAGATGGGAATGAAACAGATCATATCACAGAGCCGGTGGGGAATCCTACTGATGGGAATTGCCCTGGCCGGTTGTACAGGTACGGGAACCACAGAGCCGCTTCCGGAAAAGCCCATACACAATGAGAACGAAATGGTGTTCCGGGCCGTTCATCCGGGTGCCTCACGTGCCACAGCCACCGCTTTCGAGGAAAATGACCGGATTGGAGTGTTTCTCACCGAAGCCGGAGAGGAGCTGGAGCAAAGCGGTAATTATGTCAACAATGCCTCGCTGACTTACCGTACGGGGGAATGGCAGGGAGAGTCTCCTATCTACTGGGACAACCGCAGCTATGACGTATATGCATATTTTCCCTATATCCAGCGGGTAAGTTCGGTGGACGATTATCCCTTTGCCGTAGCCACCGACCAGCGGAAGGAAGGATATGCGGCAAGCGACTTTCTGTGGGCCGGGAAAAAGAACGCACAGGCATCCGAAGGGGCAGTCACCCTCCCGTTCCGCCACTGCATGAGCCGTCTGAAGGTACGGCTGGTAGCGGGGGAAGATTATGAAGGAGAGTTGCCTAATGACGTCACGCTGTATATCCACAATACGGTGACCGAGGCTACCATCGACCTGGCAGTGGGCATCCCCACACGAAACCAGTATGCATCCGCCCGTACCGTCATTGCCCGCGATGAAGGCAACCATACCTATGGGGCCATTCTCGTTCCGCAACGGCTGCTCAACCGTCTTCCGCTGCTGGAAGTGGTTACCGAAGGGGTGTCTTACCTGATGGAAAGTACCTTTGTCTTCAAGCAGGGTATCTGCCACAACGTCACCCTGATTCTTTCGAAAAACCCGGAACAGGTGAAGATTGAAATCGGTGGTGAGATAGAAGACTGGGGCTAAGAAGCGCGAAAGGCAGCCCCGGAAGGAGTACAAGAATAATGTAAGAGAGTGAAGATAATACAAGAGAGAAGAGAGAATAGAGTAAGAGAGAAGAAAAACCAAGTAGAGACTATGATTCGAAAGTTATCCATAATCATATGCCTGATTGCCGGCGGACTGATACTGCTGGGAGGGTGTCAACACTCGCCCGAAGGGCAGGCAGAGGCCCTGCCGTACCGGCAAGGGAACGGATGGGGACTGATCCGGGCCAACGGAGAAACGGTGGTTCCTTCAGGAACCTTCCCTACCCCTCCATCGGCAGTCATTTCCCGACGGTTTTATGCGGCCGACAGCAGCGGACGGTACCAGTTGTACGACGCAGACAGTCCGCTGCAGCCGGTCTCGTCCCGGCATTTTCTGAGAATCGGCTACTTCCGCGAGGAAACGGCACCGGCACAGGAGGAAGCGTATACCCCTATCCTGCTGATTGACAGGAACGGGGATACCCGGGCTACCCTGGAAGCTGAGGGAGAGGACGGGATTGTACTGGCACACAACTTCCGGGAAGGAAGGGCCCTGGTAGGTACACAGAGCGGCAAGTTCGGCTATGTAAACTGCGAGGGAAAACTGTGCATTCCTGCGGTATATGACTATGCCGGAGATTTCTACGAAGGTAAAGCACTGGTGGCACAGGCCAACGGAGAGGGAAAGCTGGGATTTCAGGTGATTGATACCCGCGGACGCCAACTCTTCGCCCTGCAACAGTCGCAGAGCAGTTTCGACACCCGCTACAGCGACGGACTGCTGAAGTGCCGCTCCCTGCAGAACGGACGGATTACTTATTTGAACGAACAGGGAGAAGAAGTCTTTCAACTCCCGGAAAGCATAACCGACGCTTTCCGCTTTTCCTATGGCGCCGCTGTCTGCCGCACTCAGGAGGGATACGGAGCCATCGATAAAAGCGGACGTTTCATCATTCCTCCCCAGTACGACGGGGCGGAAATTATCGGAGACAACCGGATCGCCCTCTGCCAAAAAGGAGAATGGAGCATTTGCGACTTCTCCCACCGGTTGGTCTCTGAGAACAGCTATCGCAACAAACCGCTCTTCTACCAGTGGGAGACGGCTCTCCAGGCAACTGACAGTCTGATCCAGGATCCGTATGCACGGGGGAAGAGGTGGAGGTCTTTATCCGCTGCGCCGAGAACGGCGGCAGTGAGGAACTGGCCGTTGCGACAGAAGCGGCAGAGGGAGAGAAGCAGCCCACGACAGCAGGCCGGCCGACGGATGCTCCGGAAAAGGAAGGTGCCCCTCATAAAGAGGTGCACGAAACCGACTGGAGAAAAGCCGCCAAGTCGAGTCCTTTCTACCCGGAAATACAGAAAATACTTTCCGGCAGACTGGAGGAAAGGGATGCGACACGCCGGGAGGTGATACTCGACTATGTAGAGCGGCTGAGGATGGCCTACAACACCAAAGACATGGAGTTCATCTCACAGGTATTCAGTGACAAGGCCCTCATCATCGTGGGAAAGGTAATCCATACCCTGCCCTCGGAAGAAGCCCGGTACCTGAGCAATGCACAGGTGGTCTACTCGGTCAAAAGCAAGAAAGACTATCTGGAAAGACTGGGGGCAGTGTTCCGGAGCAACCGGCACATCGAACTGAAATTCAGCGATTTTCACATTGCACGCCATCCGTCGGTAGAGGGAATCTACGGCGTCAGTCTGCGACAGGCCTACCGCTCCAGCCTCTATTCCGACGACGGATACCTCTTCCTGCTTTGGGACTTCCGCGATGCGGAAACTCCGAAGATACACGTACGCACCTGGCAGCCCAGCATGCTGGACAACCAGACGCCACTGCCCGAGAAAGACATTATAGACATCAGTATATTTAATTTCTGAATATGAGAACCTTTTATTTATGCGGACTGTTGCTCTGCCTTTCCGTTGCTTGTATGGCACAGGAGTTTGCGGTAAGACGCTTCCGCCCACTGCCTAACGACATTACCGCTTTCATGAATCCGGTGCGCGACCTGAATGGGGAGGCCTGTGCCCTGATCAAGGTGGTCGGAGCGGCTGATTTTACCTTCTCCACCCCTCTCGGCATCATCAAGCGCCAGCAGGAAGTCGGAGAAATCTGGTTGTATGTGCCCAACGGCAGCCGCCGCATCACCATCCGCCATCCGCAATGGGGAGTGCTGCGCGACTATGCCTTCTCCAGTCCGCTGGAATCGCGCATGACCTATGAACTGGTATTGTCTTCTCCCTATATCCTGCAGAGCATGCTGGTGCAGCGCACCGAGGTACACCGGATTCCGCTCCGCGCACACGCCCAGCGCACTTCCCCCCTCAAAGGGCTGCCGCAGCAGTCGCTGCGCACTCCCCTGCCTTGGGAATTGCTGGTTTCGGTGAACGCCACTGCCGGAAAGGACCTGCTGGTACCGGGTATCCGCCTGGCTGCCCTGAAGCGGCACGGGTTCTACCTGTATGGAGAAAGTAATTTCAGTTTTCCTTCGGGAGGTACGGACGGTATCTGCGAAGCCGACGGCTATCTGCCGCAGGAAAACTACCTGCCCTATTACACCGGAAATACCCGGACCTCACACCAGCTGATACTGGCAGGAGGGATTCACCGGATACTGAAATCGCTGTATGTGTATGAGGGCGTAGGCTACGGCAAGCACCAGGTAACCTGGGAGACAACCGATGCCAAGCGGTATGAGAACCGGGCCTACAGCACATCGGGATGGGCAGCAGAAGCCGGTATCTGCTGGCGGCTGCAGCAATGGGCTATCAGCGGAGGCGTACAGACGCACAAGGGAAGCAAATGGAATGCCAATCTGGGATTGGGAATGTTTTTTTAAATGAGGTTGCACATGAGTATTCAATTACGACTCGTCATAGGATTCTTCCTGCTGGCTGCAGGAATCACCGGTTGTGTGGAAAAACCGGTACCCGAATCGCTGGCTCCCCGGGTAAGCGTGGAGCCGGCACAACAGATTACCCGCACGGCTGCCGTGCTGACAGGAAAAGTGGAAGCACAGGGAAGCGGCACGGTGAGCGAATGCGAATTCCGCTATGGAAATACTCCGGACATGAGTGAACGGATAGCGTGCGAGACGTGGGAGGCACCGCAGGTACAACTGGAGAATCTGCAGCCGGGAACGACGTATTATTTCTGTCTGGAAGCCGGGAACGGACATCAGGCCACACAGAGTGAGGTGCTGCAGTTTCAGACGGATCCCAATGCCCTGCCGACCGTCGGTGCGGTAAGCATCGTCGGACAGACTCCGATGAGCGTCATCCTGTCGTGTCCGCTGACCGATGACGGTGGTGAGGCCATCACCGAATACGGTTACCTGTGGGGAAAAGAAGGAGAGGGAGAAAACCGGGAATCGGAAGCGGAATGGGACGAGGCAAGCGGTACGTTTACCCTTCACCTGCCCGACCTGGAACCGCTGACGGCCTATCACATCCAGGGATTTGCCACCAACAGTCTGGGACGCACCTGCAGTGAGCCCCTGCAGTTCAGCACCAGCAACGCCATCAGTTACCTCCAGCCGGGAAGTCTGCCCAAGCTGATTCACGAGAAAGAGAAATATGCCTATACCACCTTGCGCATTGCGGCCCCGCTGAACGGTGACGACGTACGTTTCCTGCGCGAGATGAGCGGCACGACAGTGACCGGAGAGCATACTCCGGGGAAAATCGAGGTACTTAATCTGGGAGATTCGCGGATTGTCAGCGGAGGGGTGAATTATTCGGGCAGCCGTTTCACTGCCAATGATACCATCGGCTACGGCATGTTCGGCAACCTGCCGTACCTGCGTGAACTGACTCTTCCTCAGGGGGCTGTCTATGTGGAAAACGGCGCGTTCGGTTCGGCATCGACACTGGAAAGGCTGGTTCTTCCGTTTGAACTGAAGGAGATAACTGCCTCGGATGAGTGTCCAAACCTGAAGGAAATCTACATTACTCCTACAAACGGGTATTACAAGACGTTGGACGGACTGCTTTACAACAAGAGTGGAAGGGAACTGGTATGGTATCCGCAAGGCAAGGATTCCGAAGAACTGATTCTGTCGGAACAACTGGATTCCATCCGGAGTTTTGCACTGAAAGGGTGTAAGGTAAAACGGGTAACCATTCCCGAATCGGTCACCGAGGTCGGCATAAGTGCCTTTGCGAGTTCGGCTCTGGAGGAAGTCACTTTCCCGCAGGGACTGACTCACATCCGCAAGGGCGTGCTGCAGGAATGCAAACAACTGAGAAAGGTCTGTCTGGGAAAGAGTACACAGTATGTCGGCGATTACTGGATTGCCCATTGCCCCGTGAAGGAACTCTACGTGTATGCCGAAGAACCTCCGTTCTGCAGCACAAATGCCTTTGGATACAATGAGTCGCTGTTCGAGCAATGCATTCTGTACGTACCGGCTGCCTCACTGAGCCGGTACAAATATCACAATACGTGGAAAAAGTTCTTACAGATTCTGCCCTGTCCGGAATAAGGCTTACGACTTGCCGGTAGCGGACAGCTTGGCAACTTCATTTTGCCAGTACTGCATCATTCCCTGATAAGCCGTGGTGCGCTGCATCGCTGCCTGGGGGAAGGTGCGGTCCAACTGACGGGATATCTGCTGCATCACCCGGATACTGTCGGAGGCAGTCAGTACGGCACCGTCGAGTTTCAGCCGCCGGGCCTCATCGGTCAGGATTCTCCGGCAGGCCTCATCTTCTACTACATTACCATATACGGGGAAATAATGAGGTGTCTGGAACGAACGGCGCGACTGCAGCAGGCTCCACCCGCCCACTCCCAGCAACATTACAACGGCAATCACTGCCACCCAGCGCAGGGGCAGTTGCCAGGGTTTCTGCCAGACGGCCCTGAACACAGCCATGTCAGAAGCATAACGTTTCTCCCTCGCCTGCCGCGTACACTTGCGGGAAACTGCCGCCAGGTGACGGCTTTTCAACAGGGAGGCCATTTCGCCGATGATGATTCCCAGGGAATAGATGTCGGCCCTTAAATCGGCCTTGGTATCGGGCAGCAGGGTTTCCGGGGCCATGTAATAGCGGGTACCGGCGGGCAACTTCAGCAGGGTATAATCGTCGCAGTCGGAAAGACTGAAGTCAATCAGCTTGACATTGTTTCCGTTGTGTGTAATCATGATGTTCTCCGGCTTCAGGTCGCGGTGAATCTCCTGCTTGGTATGCAGATACTGCAGGGCATTGCAGAGTTCTCCGATAATCTTCCGTGCCAGTTCCTCAGTAAGCCGTCCCTTAGCCATGAAATCGCGCAGCGTCTCTCCGTCGACATACTCCATGATGATGCACGGTCCGATGCCGTCGACCACCTCCCAACCCATCGTATGGGCGATATGGGGATGTTCCAGCTGATAACCGATGGCAAACTCCTTGCGCAAGGCCTGTTCGTAAAACTTCTCCGACCGGTAGGAAGGAGAAAGTGTCTTGAGGATATGTTTCTTGCCGTAGCGCACCCCTACATACAGGCAGGTATATCCCGATACCGACGTATAGATGGGAGCCACTCCGCTGAACGCATCCTCCTTACTGATTTCCGTATCAATAAATCCTGAACTCAGATTTTCCATAATTACAATACATTTAATAAAGTAAGTCCGCTGTTTCGCCCTGCGATAAAAGGCTGGGTACGCTCGCCGTTGCGAAGGATATAGGGCAGCGTAAGCGGATGACCGATCATGAAAGACGTAGTCTCGAAACAGTCGCCCTCATGAAGCTTGGAGTTCTGTGCCTCGATGACCTCGAACATCAGATCTCCCTTATAAAGCAAACGTAAATAGCGGTTGGGAGCCCATCCGATTTCCACCTGCATGCCTTCCTTGAGGTTCTTGACCAGCAGCTGGTCGGACGAGAAAAAAGAAGAATTGTACACACTGCTCAGTTTCAGATGACTGCAGAACGACTTATAGTCATCGAAATTCACAAACCGGGAAAGCACATCGAGGGTCGCCTTGCGCGGATAATGCGGATAATTCACGTATCCCCACAAACGCTTGAGCGTAGAAGTGGAAATGTTCTCTTTTATCTGCATGTAAAGAAACGATGAAAACGCCTCGAAGTCGTTGGTCGTATCCAGTTTCTTACCATACTTCTCTTCTACAGTATTGATCAATTCTACGATTTCCGGTTTGAGTACATTCATTGTCAGTCTGCGTTTTTACTATATATCCACATATATGCCACTGAGCTGCATATCCTGCAGGTCAGCCGATTCCCTGTTGTCGGACAAAATTACTAAAAAAATTGCAACCAACCTACCTTTGGGAAAAGGATTCGGAAAGCAGATTGACGCTTTGTTCAGAATACCGGCCGATAAGTCTGCAATTCCTTCCTCAATGCCTTGGCGCGGTGGTCGGTAAGCGAATCCAGCAGCCGCCAGAACTCCGGTCCGTGATTCATCTCACGGGTATGGGCGAGCTCGTGCAGAATGACATAATCCATCAGGTGAGCAGGGAGCAGCATCAGATAATACGACAGACTGATGTCGCGGGAAGAAGAACAGCTTCCCCAGCGCGAGCGAGCCTTCGAAATCTTCAGCTGACGGAAAGAAAGTCCCGTTTCCTGAGCCCAGTAATGAATAAGAGGAGGCAAATATTCCTGGGCCTTCTTCTTCAAGGCCCTCTCTACGGCACTGCGCAACAAGGTCTGCACCCTGGCCGACGAGAAATCGGCCTGCTCGGGATAGCAGATACATACCCCCTCCTCCGACGAACGGACCGTAAACTGCTTCAGGGGAGAAGGAGCCAGCCAGAGCCGGAAACATTCCGACTGAAGGGTATAATCGGGGGTGAACTGCTGGGGAGTAATCTCCGAAAAACTTGCCAGCAGACGCTTGCGGTAAGGCTCGATGGCCTTCAGCACCGGGCCGATGTTCACGTACGGAGGAGTCGTGACATACAGTCCGTCTGCCTTGGGACGCATGGAAATATTACGCGCCGTACGGCGGGTAGTCAGCACAATTCTGCCGAAATCTTTATCAGGAATAATCTGTTTCTTTGCCATGCTGCAAAAATAGGCATAAAAAAAAGATTACTGCTCTCGCGGTAATCTTTTTCTATTATTAAGTTAGTTATTCAAATTAGAGAGAATTGAAACTTCACAGCCTCTTTTTGTATCTACAAGTACTAACTATTATATAAAAAGCAAATGAAAATGTTATTTCCTAATGTGATTTCCTGCATCAATGGCAGTGGCCTTCTCCGCCACATCCACCAGATTCTTTACCGAATCGGGCTGATAAGCCACCTGAGGATCGGTAGTCGTCTGCTCCTGTCCCGGTACCTCCATTCCTTCTGCCATCTCCCCATCGACCGACTGTTTCACCAGACTACCGATAGTAAACAGAAAAGCCATCACTGCGGCGGCTTTGAAAAGAGGCATTACCCTGGCCCGGAAAGTCAGGCTCCGTGCCTTTACCACAGGGCGCTCTACCTGAGCCAGCAAACGTTCGTCGAAGTCCTTTCCCAACCCGACTTCCTGCATAACCTGCTGATACGTAAACAGAGACTTATACCGAAGTAAATGTACCGGAATGTCTTCCTGGCTGAAAAAAGCCCTCAATATCTGCTCCTCCTGCAACGAGGTCTCGCAGTTCCAATACTTTTCCAATAACTGTTCGATATACTTATAATCCATAGGTATCAATTTCGTTATACTTCAGTTTAATCCGCTGGCGTGCCCGGAAAAGATTGACCTTCACCACCTCCTCCGTCAGTTGCAGGATTTCGGCTATTTCCTTGTAGCTCTTTCCCTCCACATCCCGGAGCTGCAGAATGGTCCGCTGCTTTTCAGGCAATTCCGCTATAAGCCGATGCAAGAGTCCGAGACGCTCGTCCCGCTCCATGAGTTTGTCCGGGGCAGCCATATCCGGCAGCTCGGTCACCTCAGGAGTCAGTTCCACGTGCCGTGCATCCATCTTCTGACTGCGGTCAATGGCCAGGTTCCGGCATATGGTCAGGCAGAATCCCTCTACCGTCTCCCACACGTTCCATTCTTCCCGGCGATTCCAGACCCTCAGCATAGTATCCTGCACAATATCCTCCGCCTCCTCCCGGTTGCGCGTAATGCACAAAGCCAATCTGAAAAGCTTGTCCTTCAGAGGCAGTATATCGTTTCGAAAACTGATCTTTTGCATCGCTCTCATAAATAATGACGGGTGAGTATACCAAAAGTTACACTCACCCGCCTATTTTTTTCAATTATTTTTTTATCACGGTTCCTGCATTGCCATCAATGGCTGAAGATGAGGTAATTACCACCTGGGAAACCCCTGCTTCGACTGCTGAAAAAGAATTTTCCAGCTTCGGAATCATACCTCCCTGAATGACTCCCTGCGCCACATACTCGCGGAACAGCTCCGGAGTAATGACCGGAATCACGCTGTCGTCGTCGTTCTCATCGCGCAGCACCCCTTTCTTCTCGAAGCAATATACCAGCGTCACATCGAAAGCCTCCGCCAAAGCCTTGGCAGTCTCTCCCGCAATGGTATCTGCATTCGTATTCAGCATATTGCCTTCGCCATCGTGAGTCAAAGGAGCCATTACCGGTACCACACCGTGACTGATCAGTGAAACCAGTGCTTCGGCATTAACCTGCTTCACGTCGCCCACAAATCCGTAGTCGATGTCCTTCACCGGACGCTTGACCGACAGAATCACGTTCATATCCGCCCCGGTCAGTCCCACGGCATTCACCCCACGCGCCTGAAGACCGGCCACAATGTTCTTGTTCACCAGTCCCCCGTAGACCATGGTCACCACTTTCAGTGTCTCGGCATCCGTAATCCGGCGTCCGTTCACCATCTGGCTTTTAATCCCCAGCCGGGCAGCCATCTTCGTAGCCGAACGTCCTCCTCCGTGTACCAGCACCTTATATCCTTCAACCCGGGAAAAATCAGTCAGCAGCTGATTCAGTGTATCTGCCTCCTCTACGATTTTTCCACCTACCTTTATGACAGTCAGTTTCTCTTTCATCTTACTCCAAATAAGTATATCCATACAATCCAGACCGGTAATTGGCCAGGAACTCCTTACCTTCTTCCAGTGAGATACGTCCTTCCTTCACCGATTTGGTTACCCAAGTCTCCAGCGTGCGCACCAGTTTCTTCGGATTATACTGTACGTAATCCAGTACCTCGGCCACCGTCTCTCCGTCGATGATCTGATCGATGGAATAACCCTTCTCGTTCACGCTGACATGGATGGCGTTGGTATCTCCGAACAGGTTGTGCATATCACCCAGGATTTCCTGATAAGCACCCACCAGGAATACACCGATGTAATACGACTCCTTGGACTTCACGGTATGCACCGGCAAATCGTGCGAGACATTGCGGGTAGACACGAAGTTGGCAATCTTTCCGTCGGAGTCGCAGGTGATATCCTGCAGCGTAGCCGTACGGTCGGGTTTCTCGTCGAGACGCTGTATCGGCATGATCGGGAAAATCTGGTCGATGGCCCAAGAGTCCGGCAAGGACTGGAACAGCGAGAAGTTACAGAAATACTTATCTGCCAACAGTTTGTCCAGGTTACGGAATTCATCGGGAGCGTGCTTCAGTCCCGAAGCCATCCGGTTGATTTCACGGCATACCGACCAGTACAGACGTTCAATCTGTGCACGTGTCTTCAGGTCGACAATACCGTGACTGAACAAGTCGAGGGTTTCCTCACGGATCTGCTGCGCATCGTGCCAAGCCTCCAGCATCCGGCTCTGGTTCAGGTTGTCCCAGATCTGATACAACTCCTGTACCAGTTCATGATCTTCGGCACTTACCTCAAAGTCTTCGTCCATTTCCGGAAGCGAAGCCGTTTCGAGGACCTCAAAAATCAGCACCGAATGGTGAGCCGTCAGCGAACGTCCGCTCTCGGTAATGATGTTCGGATGAGGAATGCCGTTCTTGTTGCTGGCATCGACCATGATGGAGATAGAGTCGTTTACATACTCCTGGATAGAATAGTTCACACTGCTTTCGCTGTATGACGAACGGGTACCGTCATAGTCCACTCCCAGACCGCCACCGATATCGACAAACTCAACCGGGAAGCCCAGCTGATGCAGCTGTACATAAAACTGCGAAGCCTCACGCAAGGCAGTCTTGATTCTCCGTATCTTGGTTACCTGACTACCGATATGGAAATGAATCAGTTTCAGGCAATCTTTCATTTCTTTCTTTTCGATAAAATCGAGCGCTTCCAGCAATTCACTGGAAGTCAGTCCGAACTTGCTGGCATCGCCTCCGCTTTCTTCCCATTTTCCACTTCCCGAAGAGGCAAGTTTGATGCGGATACCGATGTTGGGACGCACGTTCAACTGCTTGGCAATCCGGGCAATCAGCTTCAGTTCGTTCAACTTCTCGACTACCAGGAAAATCCGCTTACCCATTTTCTGGGCCAGCAGGGCCAGTTCGATGTAACTCTCGTCCTTGTATCCGTTACATATAATCAAAGAATCAGAATCCGTATTAATAGCGATGACTGCATGCAGTTCCGGTTTTGAGCCAGCCTCCAGTCCCAGATTGAACTTCTTTCCGTGACTGATGATCTCTTCTACCACCGGGCGCATCTGATTGACCTTGATAGGATAAATGATAAAGTTCTGGGCCTTATAGCCATACTCTTCTGCAGCCTGTACGAAACAGTTCGATATTTTCTCGATCCGATTATCCAGGATATCCGGGAAACGCACCAGCATAGGAGCCGTGACATCCCTCAACTGCAGCTCATCTACCAATTCCTTCAAATCGACCGCTACCCCGTCTTTACGCGGAGTAACTACCACATGACCTTTGTCGTTAATACCAAAGTACGAAACACCCCACCCCGTAATGTTGTAGAGTTCTTCAGAATCTTCAATACGCCATTTTCTCATTTCACAACATAAAATTCTACGTTTATACTATTTTATCTGAGTAGTTTATTTATTCTTTATCCAACAAATTCTTCATTGCCGCTACTGAGTCGGCTATCTGTTCCCGGCTTTCCAGGAACTGGGCATCGAAGCGGTAATCGGCCTGTTCATAAAATGCCTTCCGCTTCTCGAGGGCCGAAAGGATGAACGACATCAGTTCGGCATCGTCTTTTCCGGCCAGCAACGGGCGTTTGCTTTTCGCAATCTTCAGGCGGCGAAACAGGACTTCGGGCACGACATCCAGAAATACGGTCTTTCCGACACGGTTCATATACTGTATGTTGTCGAAAAAACAGGGGGTTCCTCCTCCGGCAGCAATGATCACATCCTCGAACTCTCCCACCTCGTGAAGCATCCGTCTTTCAATTTCACGGAAGCCTTCCTCACCGCGCTCGGCAAACAGTTCCTGCACGGTTTTGTGAAAACGCTCCTCGATGTACCAGTCCAGGTCAATGAACTGGAGCTGCATGGCCCGGGCAAAGGCTTTTCCCAAAGTGGTCTTTCCCGAGCCCATGAATCCGATTAAAAAAATCCGCATCATGCCTTTTTCTTCGCTGTTGTACGCGCCTTGCGTGTCTCGCTCTTTTCCTGCTGCAACTTGATTACCTTGAAGCAAGTCTCCAGGTTCAAATCGGCGGGTTCCACGTTCGACGGAATCTTATAATTGTTCTTCTTATACGAAATATAAGGTCCGTAACGGCCGTTCAAGATCTGCAGGTCCGGTTCTTCCTCAAATACGCGGATCACTTTCTTGGCAGCTGCATCTTCCTTTTCGCGGATCAGTGCCACTGCTTCTTCCAGTGAAATGGCCAGCGGATCCATCGACTTGGGAATGGATACATACATCTTTCCATAATGCACGTACGGTCCGAAACGTCCGGTACCTACGGTCACCGTCTGTCCTTCGAGTTCACCCAAGGTACGGGGCAGGCGGAACAGGCCCAATGCTTCTTCCAGAGTGATAGTCTCGATGGAATATTCTTTGGTCAGCTGGGCAAAACGGGGCTTCTCCTCATCATCGGCTCCTCCGATCTGAGCTACCGGACCGTAGCGTCCGATCTTGACAGACACCGGTTTACCGCTCGCCGGATCGGTACCCAGGACACGCTCACCGACCTTATGTTCCATCTTGGACGCCACCGTTTCTTCTACCAGCGGATGGAATCCCTTATAGAACTGTGCCATGACGTCTGTCCAGACTTTTTCTCCCTCGGCAATCTCGTCGAACTGCTTCTCTACACTGGCGGTAAAGTTATAGTCCATGATCTGAGGGAAATATTCTTTCAGGAAGTCGTTGACCACCATACCGACATCGGTGGGCAGCAGTTTGGATTTCTCACTGCCGGTAACCTCGGTACGTACGCTTTCGGTCAACTTATCTCCTTTCAACTGCAATATATTATATTCGCGCTTTACACCTTCGCGGTTTCCTTTTTCCACGTATCCGCGCTGCTGGATGGTAGAAATGGTCGGAGCATAGGTAGACGGACGTCCGATGCCCAGTTCTTCCAACTTGCGGACCAGACTGGCTTCCGTATAACGGGGAGGAGCCTGGGTAAAGCGTTCTGTCGCTGTAATCTCTACAGAATCAAGTGCCTGTCCTTTTTCCAGTACCGGCAACAGGCGGCCTTCGTCTTCCTGCTCTACATCGTCATCATACGATTCCTTGTATACACGCAGAAAACCATCAAAGATCACCACTTCTCCTACTGCGACAAAGTTCTCTTTCATACCACTGATGGCGATGGTAGCCGTTGTCTTTTCCAGTTCGGCATCTGCCATCTGAGAAGCCAGGGTACGTTTCCAGATCAGATCGTACAGGCGCTTTTCCTGTGCCGTACCTTCGATGGTCTCATTCGACATGTATGTCGGACGGATGGCCTCGTGCGCTTCCTGAGCTCCTTTTGTCTTAGTCGTAAAATGGCGGGTATACACATATTTTTCTCCCATCAGCGACAGAATCGTCTCACGGCTCGCAGCCAGTGCCAGTTCTGAAAGGTTCACCGAGTCGGTACGCATGTAGGTAATCAATCCATTTTCATACAACCGCTGGGCAATCATCATGGTCTGAGCCACTGTATATCCCAGTTTACGGGCGGCTTCCTGCTGTAAGGTAGACGTCGTAAAAGGGGCAGCCGGCGACTTGCGTGCCGGACGGGTCATAATGTCTTCAATGGTAAACTTGGCTCCCTTGCAAGCCTCGAGGAAAGCCTTTGCCTCTTCAAGCGTCTTGAACTTCCGGTTGAGCTCTGCCTTGATTTCGGTGCCCTTAGCATCCTGGAAGACAGCCATCACCTTGTAAGACGCCTCACTGACAAAGGCATGTACTTCGCGTTCGCGCTCCACAATCAGACGCACTGCAACCGACTGTACACGACCGGCCGACAAGGAAGGTTTAATCTTCTTCCACAGAACCGGAGAAAGTTCAAAACCCACAATACGGTCGAGCACGCGGCGGGCCTGCTGCGCATTCACCAGGTCCACGTTGATTTCACGCGGATGCTCGATGGCTTTCATGATTGCGGTTTTGGTAATTTCATGAAATACAATACGTTTCGTTTTCATCGGGTCAAGTTCCAGCACCTCGAACAAATGCCACGATATAGCCTCTCCTTCGCGGTCCTCATCGGATGCGAGCCACACCATATCTGCCTTATGCGCCTCTTTCTTCAGTTCGGAAACCAGTTTCTTCTTATCTTCCGGAACCTCATATATCGGTGTAAAATGGTTCTTGATATCTATGCTGAATGTCCTCTGCTGTAAATCACGGATATGACCATAACTGGAAAGCACTTTATAGCCTTTCCCCAAGAACTTCTCAATGGTCTTCGCCTTTGCAGGAGACTCAACGATTACTAGATTATTCTGCATAATTCTGTGTATTCCATTTAATGATTCTGCACAAATGTATGAAAAAAGGAGAATCACACCATATAAATAAGGTATGTTTCTACTTTTTTTCTTCATTTTTTACGAAATGTGTGACGAAAATACCTACAGGCAAAGGAGAATAAACCGTCAGCCGGACTTTCGTGGCGGCTTAAAAACGATTGCCTGGTTTTCCTTTTTTGCCCTTGCCAACCGCCTTTCATGGAGGCAAATAAAAAAAGATGAGGCTGTCTCAAAATAAACTTGAGATGGCCTCTATTGTTTCATCTCAGATTGGA
>ERZ835109.1364-NODE-1364-length-20313-cov-4.483068_pt1 | contig 20313 bp, 15 predicted proteins | sample MGYA00519946_ERZ835109 | MGnify/ENA primary metagenome ERZ835109 (study PRJEB31850, sample SAMEA3708771) | human gut metagenome | biome: human gut; feature: human-associated habitat; material: faeces | place: China | collected 2014 ...
TAGAACACTAGCCTTCCAAGCTAGATACGTGGGTTCGATTCCCATCACCCGCTTTTTGTGTACCCAAAAACAAATAGCTTTTATCGCAGAGCCAAATCTGATATTTGGCTCGCGATTCCTTTGGCATTAAAATGCCTGCGGAATGGAGATTAGTGAGATTATGACAAAAAGAACGAAAAGCATTTTAGAGCGGTTAGATGAGCGGTATACGACAGAATTCCGGTGTAGTTTAAATTACACGACACCGTGGGAGCTGCTTGCGGCAACGATGCTGTCGGCGCAGTGTACCGACGAGCGGGTCAATATCGTGACAAAGGATTTATTCGTAAAGTACCCGGACGTATCGGCAGTTGCACATGCAGATGTAAAGGAAATGGAGCAGGATATCCGCTCGATTGGATTTTACCACAGTAAGGCAAAGAACCTGATTGAAACGGCAAGAAGAATCTGCGTGGATTTCGGTGGGGAAGTGCCGTCTTCACTGGAAGATTTGACAAGCCTGCCGGGGGTCGGCAGAAAGACGGCAAATGTGATCCGCGGCAATATTTTTCATGATCCGAGTATCGTAGTGGATACCCATGTCAAGCGTATTTCCCAAAGACTGGGTTTTACAAAGGAAACTGAACCGGAAAAGATTGAATATGATTTAATGAAGGTCCTGCCGAAAGACCACTGGATTGTATACAATATACAAATTATTACATTCGGACGGGAAATCTGTACAGCGCGTGCGCCAAAGTGCAGTGAGTGTTTTTTACAGGATATCTGTAAATCAAAGGATAAGAGATAGAAAGTAAACGGGAAATGAGGATTGGTTATGATAAGGGACTATGTGGCACTGGATTTGGAAACTTCGGGGCTGAATCCGTCAGAAAATCAGATTATTGAAATCGGCATGGCAAAGGTCTGTGACGGCGAGATTACAGAAACCTACAGCCGTCTGTTAAATCCGAAGGAGAAGCTGCCGCAGCGGATTGTGGAACTGACCGGCATTACTGATGAAATGGTGGCAGGGCAGCCGCATGTTTCGGAAGTAATTGATGAAATTGTAAGTTTTATCGGGGATATGCCGCTTCTGGGACATAATATTATATTTGACTATTCATTTTTGAAAAAAGCGTGTGTGAATCATGGGATTCCTTTTGAAAAGAACGGAATTGATACCTTAAAGCTTGCAAGAAGACTGCTTCCTGAGGTGGAACATAAAAATCTGGATGTGCTTTGCGCATATTTTCAGATTAATCCGGGTAATTCGCACCGCGCCTTAGACGATGCGGTCAGCGCCCATCAGCTTTATTATAAGCTGTATGCGGTAAAGCCGGACGATGAAGGGTTTAGAGAAACCCTGCCGCTTAATTACACGGTCAAGAAAGATACACCGGTTACGGCGGCGCAGAAACGATATCTGGCAGCACTGGTTTCCTATCACGGACTGACACTGGAGCAGGACATTGACAGCCTGACAAAGAGCAAGGCGTCTAAAATCATTGATGGCATTATTTCGGAACATGGGAAACTGCCGTATAAAAAATAAAAAGTCTGTTTAATCGTAAGCGCAGTAAAAAGTTAGGCAGGTGAAGTCTCTCCGCGCTGGATGGCTTTTAACCGGGCAATAATCGGGTCTTTGGAAAGCGAGGAAAGCTGTTCTGCCTGTGCGATTAAAAAGTCGATTTTTTCAGGCTTTCCATATTCCATGTAATATCCGGCAAGCAGGGTATAGTTTTTACCGATGTCGGTATGGGTTGCGATGCCGAATTCCAAAAATGCGGCAGCCTCTTTTTTCAACCCCTGTTCTGTCAGTAGTTCAGCAATTCTTGCAAGGGAGCGGCTCAGTGTGACATAGTTGTTGTCATAATCGGTCAGCTCGGTTAAGTTGCCGACACCGTATTCCAATTTTAAATCGGTGTTGGTAAAACCTGACAGATTTAAAATCTTTTTTTCTTTTAAAGCTTCAATTGTATGCCACTCCTTTAAGATACGTTCATCCTGCGTATCCGGACAGGTCAGTGTATCCGGAATCCGGATGTAATCCAGTCCGGAAATATCTTTTTTCCGCACAGAATTGGCTTCCGCCTCCCGTTTCCAGAAGGTTTCATTGTTAATTTTCTCTTTTTTTGAATTTTTTTTCATATTATGTTGAAGCAGAAATAATATTAGTATAAAATAAGGCAGTATCAGTTTCATAATTTATCCTTTACATTGGGATAATCACAGAAATGGAGCAAGTGTGAAAAATCCTTAAATTCAAGATTTTTCACACGGCAGTTTTGTGCCGCAGGCGTCACAAAGCTGCGCTTATCGCAGAACTGAATAAATTCAGTCCGCGATTCCTCCGGCATTAAAATGCCTGCGGAATGGAGAAGAAAATGATTAATTTTAACAATAAAAAAAACAAGCAAATTTTTTCTGCAATTATCATTATTATTTTAGTATTGGCAATGGTTGTGCCGATGGTGGCATCAGCCCTGCTTTACTAATCATAACCTAAATAAGGCAAAGTGGCAAGTTTTACTTAAAGGCCTGCCGGAATGGAGAGTATATGAATCCAGGAAAAGTATCAAATTCGATTTTGAAGCGTTCCGTTTTAAAGCAGATAAAAAAACGAGAAGAATATGCGGCGAAACCGGCGATTGGTGTAGACTGTGCGTATATCAGCCTGCAAAAGAAAGACAAGCCTGCGGTGGTGAGTGCGGCAGCGGCTGCAACGGGGGACATTGCAGCGAAAAATCCGGTACAGCGAGCCGCCAATAATATTTATGCAGGCGGCGGAATTCCCGTGGCGGCGGAGTGTACGGTGCTTTTACCGCTGTCCGCAGAGGAGGCGAAGCTGCGGGAAATCATGGAAACGCTCCAAAAGCAGTGCGAACCGCTGGGTATCCAGATTTCCGGCGGACATACGCAGGGCAGTGCAGCGGTTTTAGAACCGGTTGTAACGGTGACGGTAATCGGGCTGTGTGACGGGAAAAATTTATCGGCGAAAAATATTCATCCGGGACAGGACGTGATTCTGACAAAGTGGATTGGTATCAGCGGCATCCGGCAGATTATTGCAAAGAACCGCCCGGAAATTTTACGGTTTTACAGAGAAGACGTGATTGAAAAGGCACAGGGAAATGCACAGGATATGTCCGTTGGGGAAGAAGCGTTTCTTGCTGCACAGGCAGGCGTGACCGGTATGCACGATGTTTCTGAGGGCGGCATTTTTGCAGCACTGTGGGATATGGCAGAAGCCGGAAAAGTCGGACTGGATATTGATTTTAAAAAGATTCCGGTCAGACAGGAGATTATTGAAATTTGTGAAATCTTTGACGTAAATCCATATGAATTGGAATCTTGTGGTGCTTTGTTAATGACAGCGGATAACGGACATGATATAATAAAAATATTGTCTGATGCAGGAATTAAGGCATCTGTCATTGGAAGGACAACGGCAGACCACAATAAAATTTTGCGCAATGACGATGAGGTACGGTATTTGGACACACCGAACCGGGACGAGGTATATCGTTTTATATAAGTCTTGGATTACAGCGAAAGGCGGATGAATGTATGAGAGAAAAGATATTAAATATGCTGGAAAAAAACAGCAGAATCGATTTAAAAGACATGGCGGTTATGCTTGGCATGACAGAGGTGGAAGTCGCCAATGAAATCGCGGATATGGAAAAAGAGCATGTCATCTGCGGTTATAATACCCTGATTAACTGGGACAAGACAAGTGAAGAAAAAGTAACAGCTCTGATTGAAGTGAAAGTCACACCGCAGCGCGGATTGGGATTTGACAGCATTGCAGAGCGCATTTATAAATATGATGAGATTACATCGGTTTATTTAATGTCCGGTGGATTTGACTTTACGGTCATTATTGAAGGCAAGACGATGAAATCAGTGGCACAGTTTGTAGCCAATAAGCTTTCACCGCTGGATTCGGTACTCAGCACATCCACACATTTTGTACTGAAAAAATATAAGGATTACGGCAGGGTATTGGATGCAGAAGAAAAAGATGAAAGGATGCTGGTGACACCATGAGAAATCCATTGTCAAAGAAAATAATCGGTATTGAACCGTCAGGAATCCGTAAATTTTTTGATATTGTCAGTGAAATGCCGGATGCGATTTCTTTAGGTGTCGGAGAACCGGATTTTGATACACCGTGGAATGTCCGCGAAGAAGGCATTTATACGCTGGAAAAGGGAAGAACATTTTATACATCCAATGCAGGTTTAAAAGAACTGCGTGAAGAAATCAGCCGGTATGTAAACCGCAAATATGATCTGCACTATGACCCGGTGCATGAAATTTTTGTCACGGTCGGCGGCAGTGAAGCGATTGATGTGGCATTGCGCTGTATGACAGATCCGGGGGATGAGGTGCTGATTCCCCAGCCGAGTTACGTATCGTATCTGCCGTGTGCAGTCATGGCGGATGCCGTGCCGGTGCCGATTGAACTAAAGGCGGAAAATGATTTTAAGCTGACAAAAGAACAGCTTTTAAACAGCATTACGGATAAGACCAAGATACTGGTACTGCCATATCCGAATAATCCGACCGGTGCAATTATGACGAAGGAAGAACTGGAAGAGCTTATTCCGGTGATTATTGAAAAGGATTTATATGTGATTTCCGATGAAATTTATGCGGAACTGACATATGGAGGAAAGCGCCACTGTTCGATTGGTTCACTGCCGGGCATGAAGGAGCGGACCATTGTGATTAACGGCTTTTCAAAGGCATTTGCAATGACCGGCTGGCGCTTAGGCTATGCCTGCGGACCGGCACCGGTTATTGAGCAGATGGTAAAAATCCACCAGTTTGCGATTATGTGTGCGCCGACGAACAGTCAGTTTGCGGCAGTGGAAGCACTGAAAAATTGTGACATGGAAGTTGAAATGATGGTAGAGGCATATGATCAGAGAAGACGTTTCCTGCTCAATGCTTTTAAAGAGATGGGACTGGAATGTTTTGAGCCGTATGGCGCATTTTATGTATTTCCGTCAATTAAGAAATTTGGAATGACATCAGAGGAATTTGCAACAAGGTTACTGAGTGAACAGAAGCTGGCAGTAGTACCGGGAACAGCTTTCGGAGCATCAGGTGAAGGCTTTGTGCGCATTTCTTATGCGTACTCCATCGAAAATTTAAAGGTGGGATTAGAAAGAATACAGAAGTTTATAGAGTCCTTGGGAGGAAATGATGGCAGAATTTAGCGTAGAATATATCAATCCTTTTTTAATGGCGGCAACCAGCGTGATTAAAGACATTTGCCAGGTTGATATGAAAATTGGCAGACCATATGTAAAGACAACGGAGTTTGCAAGTGATTCCGTGATTATTATGATTGGTGTGACAGGAGAAGTGCGCGGACAGGTTTTAATGTCATTTCCGGAAGCGCATGCGCTCCATGTAGCCTCCAAGATGATGATGGGGATGCCGGTTACGGCACTCGACGATATGTCTGCCAGTGCGATTAATGAGCTGGGCAATATGATGATGGGAAATGCGGCAACGATTCTTTCGACAAAAGGCATTGCCATGGATATCACACCGCCGACTTTATGCCGCGGAAATGTTTATTTAAAGCAGTCTTACAGTCAGAATATCTGTGTTCCGCTGACAAGTGATGAGATTCATATGGAACTGGATATTGCAATTAATGTGAATTAATTATAATACACGGCGGAGGCATTGACGGATAGGACGGTGCAGTTGTGTAACTGGTTGATTGCAGGATCAGAAAGGGGAAAAGATGTTAAATATTGTATTACATGAACCGGAGATGCCGGCGAATACCGGAAATATCGGAAGAACGTGTGTGGCGGCGGGCGCAAGACTGCATTTGATTGAACCGCTCGGCTTTAAGTTAAATGAAAAGATGTTAAAGCGTGCCGGACTGGATTACTGGGACAAGCTGGACGTAACCGTGTACGATGACTATGCGGATTTTCAGAAAAAAAATCCGGGTGCAAAGATATATATGGCAACGACTAAGGCACAAAAGACTTACTGTGATGTGTCTTATGAGGATGACTGTTATATTATGTTTGGCAAGGAAAGTGCCGGAATTCCGGAAGAAATTCTGGTCGATAATGAGGAAACATGTATCCGTATCCCGATGATTGGCGATATCCGTTCCCTGAATCTGTCCAATTCCGTTGCAATTGTACTGTATGAGGCTTTGCGCCAGCACAATTTTGAAACAATGAATCTGGAAGGACATCTGCACAGATTGCACTGGAAAAGTGAATGAATATAAGAATAGCATAAAAGCAGAAGCAATGTATGACAATACACAGAGATACCGGGAAAATCCGGTATTTCTGTGTATTTTTTGTGTAATAGGAAAATCCGATAGAATTCCCTATTACACAAAAGGCACTACGTGCCGATGATGCAAACTTGCGCGAAGATGTAGTTTGTCGCAAACGACCGCGCTCGGCGCGAGAATGTGTTTTGCACATTCTTTTTTAAAAAATCACAGATTAATGATAAAAATTTTCAATAACGTCAATGTGCAACTTGCACAATAAAATATTGTAAATCATGGCTAAATTGTGGAAAAATCTAAAAGTAGTGCTAAGGTACTATGTTGGGTTCTGTGAAAAGATGATAAGATTATTGGCATAAGTGTCATAAAAACGCAAAAAATGCATAAAAAAGAAGCAGGAGGAAAAAACAAAGATATTTGCGGATTTTGCAGAAAAAATACGAAGGAAAGTCATGATGCATTACTGCGGGGGTTCAGGTCAGGGGTTTGGACATGAATCAGATGAATCATGACAAGTTGGAGGGTTTATGAAGGTGTGTATGAAAAAACAAACACAGAAGCGGTGGGCGTGGCTTTTGGCGCTTGTAATGTGCCTTAGCGTGATTATGCCGACATCATTAATGTCTGCAAGGGCAGACGGAAGTTCAACGGTTGTAAAATACGAACACAATTTTACAACACAGGGAGTTACCAGTGATGACTTTTTTACAATTGCTGGAAGTGCAGGAAAGAAAAAAGGAACAGCAACTTATGATGGGGTTACATATACAGACTCATTAAAGATGGAATCAAGTACCAGTATTAAATTTACAGCGCCGGAAGCAGGTAAGCTGACACTGGTATTTGGTACAGAAGTTGATTCTGCAGCCGGTAAAAATGTCAAGATTAACGGAAAAAAGACAAAAATCGGTGATGATGGCGTATTGACAGTGGATATCAGCGCAGGCGATTACACCATTACAAAGGCCGATAAGATCAATTTATTCTACATCGTCTACAGCTATACAAAGCAGGGTTCTACAGAAGAAACCACAAAGCCGACAGAAGAAACAACAAAGGCAACAGAAGCAGCCACAAAGCCAAGTGAAACAAAACCAAGTGAAACAAAGCCGGACACAGGTGATACAACAGTAGAACAGGTTTCACTGATTCAGAGTACAGGCTGGCTTGAATCAGCATACGTAGAATGGAATGAAGCAAAAAATGCCGCTTCTTATAACGTATACGTAAAGAAAGCAGATGCAGCAGATACAAGCTATGAAAAGCTTGATAACGAGCTGGTTAGAAAATATAAGACATCAGACGGAAGTTCTGTATATTACAGAGCAGATGCGTTAGGACTTGCAGCTGGTGATTATGTATTAAAGGTTGTTCCGGTTGCAGGCGGCACAGAACAGGCAGACAGTGCAGCCGTAACGGAAGCACTCAGTGTCAAGGCACATGACAGAACAGGCTTTGCATGGACCAATGGCGAAGCAAACGGCGCTTACCGTGATAACGGTACATTAAAGGGCAATGCCGTGGTTCTTTATCTGACAGAAGAAACCAAAAATACTGTTACCATGGACGTTGTTAAAAATGCCAAGGGTGCAACAGAAACAGCAACCGGTATTCAGGCTATTTTAAATCTGTATAAAAAGGGATACGATAACAGACCGTTAGATATCCGTCTGATTGGACAGGTAACAGATTTTGCAGTGATGGAAGGCGGAGATATGGTTGTCAGCGGAAGCAGTTCATCAAAGCGCCTTTCATGTGGTATCACAATCGAAGGTGTCGGTGATGATGCAACTGTTTACGGCTGGGGTATCCGTATTAAAAATGCTTCTAATGTAGAAGTAAGAAACTTAGGTATTATGCTGGTAGACAGCAGTGAAGGCGATAACATCGGACTTCAGCAGGATAATGACCATATCTGGGTACATAACTGTGACTTCTTCTACGGCGAAGCAGGCGGAGATTCAGACCAGGCAAAGGGTGATGGCGCATTAGACTGCAAGAAATCTACATTTATTACATTTTCTTATAATCATTTCTTTGATAACGGAAAATGTAACCTGTTAGGATTAAGCGAAGGAACAACTGAAGATTTATATATTACATACCATCACAACTGGTATGACCATTCAGATTCAAGACATCCAAGAATCCGATTCTATTCCGCTCATGTATACAACAATTACTATGACGGAAACGCAAAATACGGTATCGGTTCAACAAATGGTTCTTCTGTATTTTCAGAAGGAAACTATTTCAGAAATTGTAAATATCCGATGCTGACTTCTATGCAGGGTTCAGATGTCATTGCAGACTGGACAACCTTAAAGAGAGATGAAGCCAACATGGCAACATTTTCAAAGGAAGCAGGCGGAACAATTAAAGCGTATAACAACTATATCGAAGGCGGAAACGGTTTTGTATCTTATCAGGAAAACAATACCGAATTTGACGGATATGTTGTAGAATCCGCAGATGAAAAAGTTCCGGATACCGTAAAGAGTTATAAGGGCGGCAACACCTACAACAACTTTGATACCAGCAAGGGAATGTACAGCTACACAGCAGATTCACCGCAGCAGGCAAAGGAAAATGTTGAAAAGTATGCCGGCAGAGTAGAAAACGGTGATTTTAAGTGGACATTTACAGCAGAAGATGATGCTTCTTACGCACTAAATCAGGCATTAAAGTCTGCATTAAGAGCATATAAGACTTGTTTAGTATCTGTTGCACCAAACAATACGGTTTCCCAGAATCCGTATATCGGAACCGGTGCAGAAGAACCGACAACAAGCCACAACACATTAAATAAAGAAGATTTAACACAGCCTTCTACAAAGGAAGACGAAAGCACGAAAGCAACAGAAAGTACGAAAGCCACCGAAAGCACAAAGGCTACGGAAAGCACAAAAGCTACAGAAAGCACAAAGGCTACGGAGAGTACGAAAGCCACAGAGGCAACAAAAGCCACTGAGAGCACAACCGGTAGTACAACGCCGGGGGGAACAACAGGCGATACATCTTCTTATGATAAGACAAGCACTGCATTTTCAGGTGCATACACATCATTAAGCGGTGTAACGGATTCACAGTATTTAAAGAAGCTGTATGCGGCACCGGACGGAAGTGCATCTGCAGACGGTACAAAGGATTCACCGTTTGATCTGGAAACAGCGATTGCAAAGGCTGAAAACGGCACGGCAGTTATTTTATTAGAAGGTACGTATGCATTTGACCATCAGGTTACCATCCCGGTATCAAACAGCGGTACGGCAGACTGCTACAAGGTATTAAAGGCTGCTGACGGCGCAAAGGTAACATTTGATTTTTCATCACAGTCCTATAACATTAAAGACACTTCTGTCAATGCAAGAGGACTTCAGATTGAAGGCAGTTACTGGTACGTATATGGCATTACCGTATGTGGTGCGGCAGATAACGGTATTTTTGTTGCAGGAAGCCACAATGTTATTGAACGTTGTATTTTACAGGCAAACAGAGATACAGGTCTTCAGATCAGCAGACGTTCTTCTTCTGTAACCAATAAGGAAGACTGGCCGTCATACAATTACATTATCAACTGTACATCATTTGATAACTGCGACCCGGCAACCGGTGAAAATGCAGATGGTTTTGCAGCAAAGCTGACTTGTGGAGAAGGCAATGTATTTGATGGCTGTATTTCATACTGCAACTGCGATGATGGCTGGGATTTATATGCAAAACCGGCAACAGGTTCAATTGGTGTTGTAACCATCAGAAACTGTATTGCATTTAACAATGGTACACTTACCAATGGTAATTCAGAAGCCAATGGCGATATGAACGGATTTAAGCTGGGCGGAAGCAACGGTAAAGTACCGACACCACACTTTGTATTTAACTGTCTTGCATTTAATAACGGAAAAGACGGATTTACAGATAACGGTAACGGCGGCGCATTAACATTAATGAATTGTACTTCTTACAACAATGCAAAGACGAACTTTAACTTCTACCGTACAACGGCAGGCGGAACATTCTTTAACTTACTGTCCGCAGGCGGTAACAGTACAGATAAGTTTATTGGAAAAATCAGCAACAGTATTTCATTTAACAGCAAGAAATACTATCAGGTTCCGTTCTCTATTACAGGAACTGCTGTTACAAGCGGACAGAAGCTGGGTACAGTTGTATCAGACCCATATAAATCAGGTGCATTTACATCTACAACCGCACCGGATGTTACAGCAGATATTGATGCAATTTTAAGAAATGCAGACGGCTCACTGACAACAAACGGTTATCTGATGTCAACAGGTGACTACCAGTCAATGGGTGCGAAGTTTGGCGTTGCAAGTCAGGTACTGGAAGTAAAGGCAGGCATTAAGACTGAGCCGGAAACAAAGCCGGAAGAACCGACAACAGCAGAAGGCAAGACTGAGGCCGCAACTGAAGCCACAAAGGCAGAGAAAAAGACTGAGGCCGCAACCGAAGCCACAAAGGCAGAGGAAAAGACTGAGGCCGCAACCGAAGCTACAAAGGCAGAAGACAAGACCGAGGCCGCAACCGAAGCCACGAAGGCAGAAGACAAAACAGAAGCCACAAAGAGCGGCAAGTCCAGTCTTTCAGAAAAGAATGACGTCAAAGGTGCAGAAATGTCTGTCAGCTTAAAGGCAGAGGACAATGTATTTGATGAAGATGACGTTATGCAGTTTACAGAATTAACAGAAGGTAGTGCATTTGATGCGGCTGTAAAAGCACTTTCTGATTATAAAGAAAAAATGGTAGTTGTAGATATCTCTATTTTAAGAGGTGCGGAATTTGTTCATCAGTTCCCGGGTGGCGTTGAAGTAACATTAGACATTCCGGCAGGCTATGAAGAAGCCAATGTAAAAGTATTCCGTATGGAAGAAGACGGATCAGCTACCGATATGCAGGCAGTCTGCAAGAATGGCAAAGCAGTATTTGTAACCAACCACTTCAGTACTTATGTCATTGCAGAACAGGCAAAGACAGCACAGGAAGCACCAAAGGTTGTAAATGAAAATATTTCAACCGCACAGACCGAAGCTGCTAAAGCAGAAAATGCAAAGACTGAAACCGTAAAAACAGGAGATACCGCCAATGCAGGATTATATGTAATGCTGATGGCAGTCATGCTTATCGGTGCAGGCGTCCTGATCATCGGAAAACGTAAAGATTTATTCACAAAATAAGCTAGAAGAAAAAGCTGTCGCAATTTTTATGCGGCAGCTTTTTAGCTATGCCATAATAAAATCGTATTTATTTTAGAACATGACTTAATGCAAAATTATGGTATAATAAAAATATCATATGCACATGTTATACATTTTTTAATTTGAGGAGGACAAATGAAACAAGTGAAACAGTATATAATAGGTATGCTATTTGTTCTGTTTTTGTGTCCAGTGAGTGTTTATGCAAATGACAGTGAGGGGGTTATTTCTAGTACAAGTGAGACGCAAAGCTCAGCTATTGTCAATACGGAAAACGTTCTAAATGAAATTCCAGAAGATGTAATCCCAATTAAATTTAAAACTAGAGAACAAGCGGATCAATTCTTTTCATTAATGGATAAAGAATTTGAGAGAGGTAAAACTTTTGATTATGACAAGTATAGTTATCTATTGAATGAACAAGAAAATTATTTTGACTTATCTAATGTAGAAATTACAGAAGAAATGTTTATTGAAACATTATCCCAAACTGAATTAGTCAGTAATAATACTAGAGAGAGTATGACTTTAGGTGATGATAATTTGATAAGCTTGTATTCGTTTTCAGATTATCCAGATCAGCAGACTGAAAGTTGTTTGTTTAATCATACGGGACCATATGTTGCTGATAAGTTCAATGTTGATGTGAGTGCAACAATCCGATATATGTCAAAGAAGTTTGTGTCATGTGATAGTTTTAATGCCTGTTTTACAGGATTGAGTATAGGACGGAAATGGGAAACAACAGCGTATGTTGCTAATATAAGTGATAATGGATATGAAATAACAATAGATTTTACTGGAATAGTGCATCAGTATATTCTAATTGACACTGATCTTACAGAATTTAATTCATATAAAAGATCAGCTAGTGTTGAATTTAATACATATGATAGAGTTGAAGGCTGGAGAAAAATTGGTGATACAGAATATTATATAGATTCTAATGGGGATATGCTGACAGGTTGGCATACATTAGACTGATCAGGCGGTCGAAATGAGTTTTATTTTAATTCAGAAGGAGAAATGTTAAAGGGTTGGAATACATTAGAATGGTCAGGTGGTCGGAATGAGTTTTATTTTGATTCAGACGGCTGTATGGTAACAGGCTGGCATACATTAGAATGGTCAGGTGGTAGAAATGAGTTTTATTTTGATTCAGATGGCTGTATGGTAACAGGCTGGCATACGTTGAACTGGTCAGGTGGCAGAGATGAATTCTATTTTGAACCGAGTGGAGCAATGGTAACAGGCTGGTATACGTTGTATAGAAATGGTGTGATGTGTAGATGCTATTTTGATTCAGATGGAGCTTTGAGAAATGTTGAACCATATGATGATAGTTTTGATTAAATATTAAAGTTGTGGGAATAACAAAGGCAGGAGGCAGATATGATATTTGAAAGAGATTTTAATATGTTTTTTGATGGAGCATTGACTGTATTTAATATAGTTTTGTGGATTGTAATTCTTGTTATAATTGTTGTCGGAATAGTTCAGCTGGCAAAAACAATAAAAAGAGTCAATAGATATTTAGATAAAAAAGAAAAACAGGAACAGCAAAAGGATTAAATCTAAAAAAATCATCTTCTTTCCGAAGTTCAGTGTAACGTTAAGGAAAGAAGATGATTTTTTATTTCTCTAAAGCCAGCGTAAAGATAAATTCCGTACCGACTCCGACGGTGCTGACGACATCAATCGTTTCATTGTGTGCCTGTAAAATTTCCTTAGTGATAGAAAGGCCAAGGCCGGAGCCTTTTTTGTCGCGGCCGCGGGATGCATCGGATTTATAAAAGCGGTCCCAGATTTTATCAAGACTTTCCTTTGAAATACCGGAGCCGTTGTCCTTGACGGAAATATAAGCTTTTTCGCCTTTCTCCCGCACAGAAATGTAGATGGCAGAATTTTCGTGGCTGAATTTAATGGCATTATCAACAAGGTTGTAAATGACCTGACCGATTTTGCTTTTATCGGCTTTCACAGAACAGGTTTCCGCAGAAAAGGTCAGCTGGAACTGAATCCGCTTCTTTTTACACGTTCCCTCAAAGGTTTCAATCGTGTGCTTGATAATCGAATTGACATCAAATACGGACAATTCAAGCCGCACGGTTTTCGGGTCTAATTCATTCAGCGTTAAAATGTTGCTTGTCAGCTTTGTCAGTCTGTCCGTTTCAAACAGGACAATATCAATATATTTTTTCGTCATTTCCGGCGGAATTGTGCCGTCTGCAATGGCTTCCAGATATCCTTTAATCGATGTCAGCGGTGAGCGGAAATCGTGGGAAATGTTAGATAGGAACTTCTGCTGAAACTGGTCGGATTCGTCCAGCTTTGATGCCATATAATTTAAGGAAGCGGACAGCCGTCCGATTTCATCAATATCATTTTTGATATTGATTTTATATGCAAGATTTCCCTTTCCGTATTCCTTTGTCGCTTTAATAATGCCGTTAAGCGGTTTGTGAATCTGGATAAAGTACAGTGCGATAAAGCTGAGGCTTAAAAGCATTACCATAACCAGTGTGATGTAGTTGGTATTAAAGGTTGTGTATACATTACTGGTAATCACATTTTCATCTAAATGCACAACTACATAGCCTTTCATGGTAAAGGAGCTGGTTATCGGTGCGAAGACGCTTAAACAGGTGCAGTCCAGCATACCGTAAAAATCGCCGGTCTGCGCGTGTTTTGTCCCCAGACTGGTATAATCAAAGCCATCAATGGTGTATAAAATATCTTTTGTGTTATGCTCCTGCGCATAAGCTGTATCCAGAATGATATTGCCTGCGGTGTCGATAAACATAATGCGTGTATCGTTGAGCAGGGCAACGGTCCGTAATTCGGTTTCAACGATACGCAGGTGCTCCTCACTGAAATAGTCATCGGCGTATTCGCTTGAAATCGACAGCGCCTGCTTGTACAGGGCATCGGTATAGTAGTTGTAAACCTTTGCATAGTCGATGCGGTAGCTGATAAAAGTCACGCCTAAAAAGCCGAGCAGGGCAACTGCCGCATAGACAAAAAGGTATTTGGTTAAAAGATTAAATTTCATAATTGAAAACAAGCCTTTCCGGTGCTATGATGGTTTCATTTCATCTTTGCAGATTACCGGCGTGTTACGAACTTGTAGCCGATGCCCCATACCGTTTCAATCGACCAGTTTGCGTGGTCTTTGATTTTTTCACGGATTCGCTTAATATGGACATCGACCGTCCGGGTATCACCGATATATTCATAACCCCAGATGTGGTCTAAAAGCTGCTCCCGCGTAAAGACCTGATTCGGTGAAGAAGCCAGAAAGTAGAGCAGTTCCAGTTCCTTTGGCGGCATTTCAACATTTTTTCCGCAGTATTGTACGGAATAATTGCTGAGATTAATAATCAAATCAGGGTATTCCACGCACTGCACGGTCGCACCGACCGGTGCAGATTCCGCCGGCAGCTGATAGCGGCGTAAAACCGCCTTGACACGGGCAACCAGTTCCTTTGTTTCAAAAGGCTTGATAATATAATCATCAGCCCCCAGCTCCAGCCCAAGCACTTTATCAAAGGTTTCGCCCTTGGCGGAAAGCATGATAATCGGTACATTGTTGGACTTACGGATTTCACGGCAGACTTGATAGCCGTCAATGCCAGGAAGCATTAAGTCCAGTAAAATGAGGTTCGGGCGGAAAGTGTCAAGCTGGAGCAGGGCACTTTCGCCGTCATAAACAATCTTTGTTTCAAAACATTCTTTTGTCAGATAAAGAGAAATGAGTTCTGCAATATTTTCGTCATCGTCAACAATCAGTATTTTTTGTTTTGTCGCCATGTAAAAATCCCCCTTTTATTTAAAATCTACAATGGTTACGCCGGTGTCGCCCTCGCCAATTTCACCGAGGCGGAATGACTTGATATAAGGAACACCGCGCAGGTAGGCGGTAACGCCGTTTCGCAGCGCACCGGTGCCTTTTCCGTGTACAATGCGTACCTGCGGAATTCTTGAAATGTACGCATCGTCTAAATATTTGTCCAGTTTGGCAACCGCTTCGTCAACGGTCAGTCCCAAAAGATTGATTTCATGGGAAATCGAAGCCGCCTTGGACATCTTGATTTTGCCGGAGCCGCCAGCCCCCTTCGGTGCTTTTTTAGCTTCTTCCGGGTCTTTGTAGCCGACAAGAATCTCTAAGTTATTGATTTTTGTCTTGGTGCTTAAACTGCCCATCTGTACGGTGATTTCGCCCTTCGGACTTGGCGGTGCGGTCACGGTGCCGATTAAGTTCATGCTTAGAACGCGCACATGTGTGCCGACTTTAAATTCGGAAATGTCGTGTGCCTTATGTGCTTTCGGCTTTGCTGCCTGGACGGAAAGTTTTTCCTGACGTTTATTCATCTTGTCACGGATGGCACTGCGCTGTTTTTCCAGTTCTTTTACGGTCATGCCGTGCTTGTTCATCGTCTTAATCGTCTGGTCGGCATATTCTTTGGCATCTTTTAAAATCGCCGCCGCTTCTTCGTTGGCTTTGCGCAAAATTTTGTCGCGGCGTTCATCTAACCGGTCGGATTTTGTCTTTAATTCGTCCTTTAACTGCTGGATTTCCTGCTTATAGGCATTGATTTCGGCACGTTCTTTTTCAATCGTAATGCGGCTATGCTCCAAATCGGAGAGCAGGTCTTCAAACTGTACGTCATCGGCATCCATGCGGGCAGAAGCATCTTTAATAATATAATCGGGCAGACCGAGCTTTTTGGAAATCGCAAAAGCGTTACTTTTTCCCGGAATACCGATTAATAAGCGGTAGGTTGGACGCAGGGATTCCACGTCAAATTCACAGCAGGCATTTTCCACGCCGTCCGTGGTGAGTGCATACACCTTAATCTCGCTGTAATGTGTGGTCGCCATGGTTGTAATGCCGCGTTTGTGCAAATCATTTAAAATGGAAATGGCAAGTGCCGCACCTTCTGTCGGGTCTGTTCCCGCACCGATTTCATCAAATAAAATCAGGCTGTGTGCATCGGCTTCCTTTAAAATGCTGACGGTGTTTGTCATATGGGAAGAAAATGTACTTAAACTCTGCTCAATGCTCTGTTCATCACCGATATCGGCAAATACATTGTCAAATACGGCAAGCTCGGAGTGGTCGAGAGCCGGAATGTGCAGACCGGACTGCGCCATTAAGGTCAGCAGTCCCACGGTTTTTAAAGAAACCGTTTTACCGCCGGTATTCGGACCAGTGATAATAAGCAGATTAAAATTCTTTCCTAAATAAATGTCGATTGGCACAACCTTATGCGGGTCAATCAGCGGGTGACGTCCCTTTTTAATATTGATATAATTGTTGGTATTCATAACCGGGCAGCTGCATTTATATTGCTTGGACATCTGTGCCTTTGCAAAAATGAAATCCAGCGTAGTCAGTACCTGAAAATCCGTTAACAGTTCATCGGTAAATTCAGATGCCTTTGCGCTTAATTCTGCAAGAATGGCTTCAATTTCAGCCTGTTCCTTTAATTCAAGCTCGCGGATATCATTGTTTAATTTGACAACCGCCGCCGGTTCGATAAAAAGAGTTGAACCGGTTGCAGACTGGTCATGCACCATGCCGGGTACCTGCGATTTGTATTCGGCTTTGACTGGAAGACAGTATCTGCCGGAGCGTGAGGTGATGACAAAATCCTGTAAGCAGTTACGCACGGAAGATGAATTTAACATCTTATTTAATTCGGTGTGAATCCGTTCAGCGGCAAGCACCTTCTGACGGCGGATACTGCGCAGATTTGCACTGGCATCATCGCTGATTTCATCTTCTGAGAGAATACAGCGCTTAATTTCTGTATTTAACGGTGTCAGCGGTTCAAGTGCATGAAAATATCCCGTTAAGGAATCGGTGGTATCTTCGTAATAATTTTTTACCCTTGCCGCCGCGGTCAGCAGGGAACTGATATGCAGTAACTCTACCGTATTTAAGGAGCTGCCGATTTCAAGACGTTTTACGGAAGCGCCGACATCATGTACACCACTAAAAGAAACAGCCCCCTTTGCATAGACACGGGAAAGGGCATCACTGGTTTCTGAAAGAGCAGCGTTAATATCGTGGATGTCCGTCATCGGCACCAGCTTTTTTAAGCGTTCCTTTGCTTTATCGGAAGCCGCAAAAGATACTAAGCGGTCAATAATTTTATCATATTCAAGAGTCGTTAAAGACTTGTAATTCATTCATTTCTCCAATCCGGAAATGCAGGGTCTTGCAGACACGGAATCTGTGGCATTTCCGGCACAGATTCCATTTTATTGTACCGCATTTGAAACAAAAATTCTACTATGGATATAAGAATTTACAAGTAGGTCATAAATTGTTCATAACTGTCCGTTATAATAAAATTAATTTTGCAGTTCAATAAAAGTTAGGTTATGGTGACAGAAAAAATGGGAAACACAGAACACAAGGAAGAAGACTCCTTTGCTTTATATACGGAAAAAATCGTACCCAAGCCGTCCGTGAAGTACCGCAGACTAATCCGCGCGGCAAAGTTTTTTGCGGCGGCAGTGCTGTTTGGTCTGATTGCAAGCGGTGTGATGCTTCTTGTATATCCGGCATTGGAAAAAAGAATGGTTCAGAGGAATACGGACAAAGAAATTCTGACCATTGAAAAGGATGAATATCCGAGTGAAGAACAGGATAATACGGAAACAAAAGAAACGACAGCCGATGACAATTATGAGGCAGTGTTACAGACAACCGATGCGGCAGCTTTAAAAAATGTTGCTACGGCGGCGATTAAATCACTGGTATTAATTGACGTCTATAAGACCGATATGGGAAATATCCTGACGGAAACACAGAGTGCGACAGAAACGGTCGGACTTGTAATCGGACAAGTCAATTCAGAATATATTATTTTGACCAATGCGGCGGTTGTGCGTGATTCGTCGTCACTGGTCGTAAAGGTTTCAAAAGCGACAGAAGTCGATGCCGAGCTGGTTGGAAGCGATACGGATACCGGCATTGCGATTGTCAGTGTCAAGGAATCGCAGATTCCGTCCAAAGAAAGAAGTTCGATTGTAACAGCGCAGTTAGACAACTCTTACAGCATACAGCAGGGGGATATTGTCGTTGCGGCAGGCAGGCTTTACGGACAGAATAAGACGATTGATTACGGCATGGTTTCAGGCATTTCAACAAAAAGCGGTGTCGATAACAGCTATGAGATTATCAGCACGGGACTTGCGGGCATAGAAGGCGATTACGGTTATCTTTTTAATATGAAGGGAAATGTTGTCGGCATTTCCATGAAGAATACAAAGACGACATTTTCAGTGCTTGGCATTTCGGATTTAAAATCAATGATACAGGAATTATCTAACGGAAACAGCCCGGTATATTTCGGCATTAAAGGGCAGAATGTAACCGGTACAATGGCAACGCGCTATGGACTGCCGGTGGGAATTTACGTAACGGATATTGAACTGGACTCTCCGGCATATGCGGCGGGAATCCAGCCGGGGGATATTATTACCGAGATTGACGGAAATATGGTTTTGACAATTCAGACATTTAGTGAGAAACTATATCAGTGTGAAAGCGGTCAGCAGATTTCTATTACAGCCAAACGGTTTGGCGGGGATGAATATAAGGATATGACATTTAACGCCGTAATTGCGGTGAAATAAAGCATATAATCTGGCTGACGGCAGGAGAAATGAGAAAAGGAAAGGGCAGATTATGCATTTTATTGAAAAATTTAAGGACGGAGACAGAATCTCCGATGTTTACCTTTGTAAGTCCAAATCAACAGCACTCACAAAGTCAGGAAAAGAATATGAAAATGTGATGCTTCAGGATAAGACCGGACAGATGGATTCCAAAATATGGGACCCGTCTTCCGGCGGTATCTGTGACTTTGATGCCATGGATTATGTTGCAGTAACGGGACAGGTTATCAGCTTTAACGGCGCATTACAGTTAAAGATTGAAAGAATCCGCAAGGCAGACGAAGGAGAATATGTTCCGTCTGATTATATTCCATGTTCTAAGTATGATATCGAAGAAATGTATACAGAACTCATGCAGTATATAGGCAGTGTGAAGAATGAGTATCTTTCGGCACTGTTAAAGAGCTTTTTTACAGACGATGCCGATTTTATTGCAAAGTTTAAGAGCATTGCGGCAGGAAAGACGGTACACCACGGCTTTTTGGGCGGATTATTAGAGCATAGTTTAAGTGTAACCAGACTGTGTGTAAAGATTGCGGAAAATTATCCGTTTTTAAACCGCGATTTACTGATTACATGTGCGGTGCTTCACGATGCCGGAAAAGTAAAGGAACTCGCACCGTTCCCAAAGAACGATTATACGGACGAGGGTAATTTCCTCGGACATATTGTAATGGGTTATGAAATGATTCAGCAAAAGATTGCAGGCATTGAAGGCTTCCCGCCGGTGCTGGCTTCCGAAGTCGGACACTGCATTTTATCCCATCACGGCGAGCTTGAATACGGTTCTCCGAAAAAACCGGCGCTTGCGGAGGCGGTAGCGTTGAATCTTGCGGATAATGCAGATGCAAAAATGCAGACTTTGACGGAAATATTTAAAGGGAAAACAGGTACAGACTGGTTAGGATTTAACCGATTGTTCGATTCTAATTTGCGCAGAACGTCAGGAGCGTAAACAGAAAAAGCCGATTGTAGGCGGCGGATAGATCGTAACTATACGGTGTTTCCGGTGGGGAAATATGTGCGCAGATGCGGATGTGCAAAAAATGCAGGAAAACAGAAAGAAAAGGGAAGATATGTGTATGCAGAAAAATGATACTGTAGTTGTTGAAATCACGGATATCGGTGTCAACGGAG